>ENA-ORRO01000923-ORRO01000923.1-human-gut-metagenome-genome-assembly--contig:-NODE-923-length-22318-cov-3.541571_pt1 | contig 22318 bp, 11 predicted proteins | sample MGYA00242176_ERZ509136 | MGnify/ENA primary metagenome ERZ509136 (study PRJEB26280, sample SAMEA2338644) | human gut metagenome | biome: human gut; feature: human-associated habitat; material: faeces...
AAACTTAATAATACATACAAATATGTAAAGGATTTCTTTGTTTGACATATCACGAAAAGTAATGATTATATGTAATACATACTAAAAGCAGATTGAAATCATCAATAAAAACTGATAAAATTGATTAAAATAATAGAAACTGGAATAGAGGTGAAATTAGTATATGGGAATTTATTTTAATCCAAGTAATGAAAGTTTTAAAAAAGATAGAAATTATAAAATTTATGTGGATAAAACGGAATTACTGGAATATTTAAATGAATTAGTCGAAACGCCGAAAAATTGTGTAGCAGTAAGCCATGCAAGGCGTTTTGGTAAATCTCATGCGGCTGGCATGATTGATGCGTATTATAGCTTGGGATGTGATTCTTCTAATCTGTTTGAGAATACCAAGATTACAGAGCACGCAGATTATAAGAAATATATGAACCAATATAATGTGATTCATCTGGATATTTCTTCTGTGTGGGATTTTCATAAGGAAGATATAGTAGAAGCGGTTAAGGAACGTATTATCGACGATTTTAAAGAAGAATATGGAGAAGATCTAAACTATAGTAAAGATATCAATCTGCTTATAAATGATATTTATCGCAAAACGAATACTCCATTTGTGATCATTATTGATGAGTGGGATTGTGTTATTCGAAATAGCGATGATAAGGCACTTGTACACCAATATTTACAGTTTCTTCATTCATTATTTAAATCAGAGGAATCAAAAACATTTTTGGCATTGGGATATATTACAGGAATTTTGCCGATCAAGAAGATCTGGGATGAGTCGGCACTTAATAACTTCTGTGAGTATACGATGTTAAAATCAAAACCAATTACAAAGTTCTATGGTTTTACGGAAGAAGAGGTAAAGGAGCTTTGTAAAAAATATCAATTGGATTTTGATTCCGTGAAAGCATGGTATAATGGATATCTTATAGATGGAATTCATATGTATAATCCAAATTCAGTTGTTCAGGCTCTGTTAGACCAGGATTTTGATTCGTACTGGAAAAATACGTCTTCTTTTGCATCGATCAATACATTTATTACAATGAATTATGCGGGACTTAAAGATGATGTTATGATGATGCTTGCGGGTGGTAAAGTCAGAGTAAATACAAGTACATTTCAAAATGATTTTTCAACGATTGCATCAAAAGATGATGCATTAACAGCTCTTATTCATCTGGGGTATTTGGGATATGATGCAGATCGAAAAAAAGCGTTTATTCCCAATTATGAAGTAGCCTCAGCTTTTGAGTCGGCGTTACAGGTTGGCGGGTGGTCGGAGATAGCCAAGGCGATTTCACACTGTGATGAACTGCTTGATGAAACGATAGATGGTAATGCAGAGAGAGTTGCAGAATTGATAGAGATTGCTCACGACACATATACATCAATACTTAAATATAATGACGAGAATTCGTTAAGTTGTGTTCTTACTATGGCATATTTTACTGCACCGGCATATTACAACATTATAAGAGAGATGCCGGCCATGAAAGGATTCGCAGATATGGTATTTATACCGCGGAAAAATGCAGGATTCAGGCCGGCAATGGTAGTTGAATTGAAATATGATGAGTCAGCAGATTCAGCAATAACTCAGATAAAAGAGAGAAGATATCATGGTGCATTGTCTGGTTATTCGGATAAGATACTTTTAGTTGGTGTTAATTATGATGCGGCCGGAAAGGATAAAAAGCGTCATACATGTGTAATAGAAGAATGGCCGGGAGATATTTTGGAATATCGGGAAGACCGCAAGGAGGGATAACAAACCCGCATTTCTGATGAGTTATTCTTATCGGAACATATAAGAAAAATATGCTTCCTTAAAGGCGGCATAATTATTCCGGGAAATGGGAATATTTATCCCGTTTTTGGTACTGATCTGAGTCTTGGTAAATTGTTCTACATGGTTTAGGTTTACGATATAGCTGCGATGGCACTTAAAGAAGCCCTTTTCCAGACTGAAGATTTCTTCACATTTGGAAAAAAGCTCTCGTATTTCTATGTCCGTATCATTGGACAGGGACACCAGGACTCTTTTGTTCTGTGCCTCCAGATAATCCACGTCCTCCAGTGTGATCCTGCAAAAGCCGGTGTCGGTCTGGGCGGCAAAGGATTCGCGGGCTGTGTGGGTTGTTTCCCAGAAATCATCCAGGACACGAAAAAGATGATCGCTTTCAAGGGGCTTCATCAGGTAATGAAATGCCTTGACTTCATAAGAATCCACTGCATACTCACAGGAGGAGGTCAGGAAAATAATCGGGACCGACTGATGATCATGGCGCAATTCTCTCGCGGTATCCATTCCGTTGAGAAGAGGCATAATGATATCAAGAATGATCAGGTCCATACAATATGTCTGGTGTGCCTGGATCAGGTCATCTCCATTGGTGAAGCGGTATGGGGTGATATCAATCCCCCGCTGATCTGCCCATTGTTTTAAAAGACGTTCTGTTTCATCTAAATATGATAACTCATCATCACAAATTGCTATCTTCATAAACCGGTACCTCAAAAAATAATATCCATGCTTTGCCGAAAAGCCATAAAACTTGAAGCGCAGGCACAAATAGCAGTTCTCAAATTATAATTCTTAATATAAATGTATGATTCAATACAGAAAAATGATACTGTCCGTGCAGCTGCTCTACATAGTATACAATACTTTTAACTCCAATGCCATGCCCTTTTTCGCTGGATGCGGGAATTCCGTCAACAAATTTGGGTGCCTTATCCACGGGATTCTCGATTTCCAAGAGAAGCTGGTGATCCTTCTGGGTCAGGGAGAGACGGGCCCATTTGTCGTCGGACTGCAGCTTTTCCAGAGAGTGCATGGCATTTTCAAGGGCATTGGACAGGATCGTACAGATAGCAAGATCCGGGCAGGAAAGCGTTTCGCCGGTGCGTATCGTACAATGCAGCGCGAAGCCCTTGTCCGAAAAGCGCATCTGATAAATTGAAATAACAGAATTGATCATTTCGTTACGGCTGTATCGTTCAATGATCGTCTCATCATAAGCATCACCGATTTCTTTAATATATTTGCGTGCCGGTTCGGTAGAATCTTCCTGCAGCAGTGTCATCAGAATATTCAGGTGATGGCGCATATCATGGCGCAGGATAGAAAGCTCCTGTTTGCTGTTTCGAACCTGGTCAATCTCTTTTTGAATGGATAAAAGCTGAATTTCCATAAGATCGCTGTATTGACGGATTTCCTGTTTCTTTTCGAATTCTTTATAGTACACCAGCAGAAAGATCAGATATGCAATACAGAATGCAAAGCTCATAAACTCTACGACAGCCTTATTGCCGGAGTAGAGCAGATGGGAAAATTTCGTTGTGGCATAATCAAAAATATAATAGGTTAGCGGAAGAAAACCGATCACGCAAAGCTCTCGTTTTTCTTTTGCAAATACAGCCGCAGTTGTGCGGCACACAAAACGGCAGAGCAGAAAAAAAGTCACAAGCGTTGTGATAATACGCGCCGTATAATAGCACCAGTCCTGCCCGGTAAGATCCAGAACAAACAATCCGACCCAGGTGCTTACCTGACAGCATAAGTAAGCAGAAAATATCGAGGTAAAGCAGGAGAGCAGCGGATATTTATAATATAAAAAAAGAAAGATTGCCAGAGGCAGGTGAACGATCAGCGGATAGATCTGCCGCGCAAAGGGATCGCTGATAGTCAGAGAGAACAGGAGATAGGTAAGTCCCTCTCCGCAAAAAAATAAAAAAAGGATGCCGGTATTTTTGTAATTCTGACGGACACCCAGAAAAAAGGCGGAGATGTAAATGCCAAACAGTAATGTCGTCAGGTCGTGTGTCATAGATAAAATTTCAACGGGCATTGGCAGTCCTCCTTTATGTCATAGTTTAATTATAAAAGAATTTTATAGGAAATACAACAGAATCCTTTTACCATTCACGCCATATATGCTCCGTTCGCGCAAAAAACAGTAACGCTGATGCGGAAATGATATACTAATGTTGTTAAATAATGAAAAAATAATTTTCCGGAAGGAAAGCAAGAAAAAGGAGGAAAATGCATGAAAAGATTATTAAAAAGATTATCAATATGTTTCATGATGTTATTAAGTCTGACTGTGTTTATGCAGGTAACACCTGCAAGTGCAGCAGGCGATCAGGAGGCCACGATCTATGATATCAGAAGTGATTATGGGGCCAAGGTCAAGGTGCCGGCAGATCTGCCGAAGGAATATCAAATACCGGACTATGTTAGGGGTACCCGGTACGAGGTAGTGTCTGGATCTGATTCTGTGACTGTATCAGCGAAAGGTCTGGTTACGGCCAAGCGCAGTTATTGGAAGATATATGAGAACGGATGGGTGCTGGCTGCCAGTCCGAGCAACTATGATTACTATACGATCACACCCGGCGATGCAGTGATCGAAATTACTTACAAGGGTGAGACGAAAAGCCTGACGGTGCATCTTGTAAATTATGAATCTGTTTATGTGGATCAGGTAATACAAGATTACATTGATGCAAATATCAAAGACGATATGAGTGACATGGATTTGGTAAATGCGATTGCGAAGTTTGCAGCACAGTATGATTATCTCAAAACATCTTCTTCTCTTTCGGATATGGTGATTTTGAAAAGCTGTAATGATAAAGCTGCAACAGAAGCGGTTGTCAAGTTGTCTGAGAAACTGGGATATGATGCCTGGTCGATTGATGAAACGAAAAAGGATTCCAGCAGGAAGCTTGCTCTGGTAAAGATCAACGATCAGTATTATCAGATTGATGCCGGTCTGAATCAGGAAAAGGACAGCGGATATCGTCCATATGCGGTTACGAAAAGGAACACGCTTTTCCGGTATGAATTAGACGGGAAAAATGCAAAGATTACATCCTATGATGGAAAAGAATCTCCAAAGATTTTGGAAGTGCCATCCAGGATTGATGGATATACAGTGACCGGTATCGGCTTCAAAGGTCTTGGAAATTTGGACTGCACGAAGATTGTTTTGCCGGATACGTTAAAAACATTGGATGGACGTGTTTTTTATAATTGCAAGAATCTGAAAGAGCTGGAGATACCGGCGTCAGTAGATACAATTTCTGCTGCGATCACAGACGGCTGCATCAATTTGGATACACTTACCGTAGCAAAGGACAATCCGACATTTATGTCCAAAGATAATGCAATTTACAGTAAGGATGAAACAGAACTTGTTACTGTGACAATTGTTTCAGAGTTTAAAGTTCCTGATACGGTAACAGTAATTGGACCGGATGTATTTTTCAATAATACAAATCTGATCAGTGTGGAGATCCCGTCAAGTGTAGTGAAGATAGGTGATTCCGCATTTAACAGTTGTAAGAACTTAAGAAGTATACAGCTGCCGGAAAAATTGGTGGAAATTGGTGAAAACTGTTTTTGGGGAGATAACAGTTTATCGGTGGTTCGAATCCCGGCTACCGTAACGAATATTGGATATGGTGCATTTCTCAACTGTAAAGGATTGACGGCGGTATATTTTTATGGAGATCTGCCACAGTTTCAGTCGTCAGAACCGACAATGCGTGCCAATATGATTTTTAGCAGCTGCAGCAAACTCAAGACAGCATATTATCCAGATGGAAATACGACCTGGACAGCAGACGGTGTTGCGAAAAAGCTGTCATACCAGGTAGAAAAAGGTAAAACACTCAATTGGAGTACCTGGGATCCAAGCACGGTGCAGTCTATTTCAAGTGCACAGATTACTCTGCCGGCTGCAACATACACATATACAGGAACAGCGTTTACTCCTGCAATTACTGTGACTTTGCAGGGTAAAACTTTGACAAATGGAACCGATTATGTAGTAAGTTATTTTGATAATATCAATGCCGGTACTGCCCAGATACAGGTAACCGGATGCGGCAGTTATGAGGGTGTGGCAAAAAACATTTTCCGGATTAACAAAGGATCGCTTAAGGAAACTCCACTTGTAACAGTGAATAAATTAATGGTGGGAAAGACAGCTCGATTTACAAAGATTTCCTCTGTTGAATGGCAGTTTCAATCAGACAATACAGAGGTAGCAACCGTAACATCCGAAGGTGTGATCACAGCAATAGCACCGGGTACAGTTCAGGTTACAGCGATTTATCCGGGCGATGAAAATCATAATATGAAGGGCGTCAGCTACTCTATTGAAGTTATTGCAGATCCGAATGCAACTCCGACACCGGTACCTACGGCAACACCGGGGGCCATTACCACGGCAACACCGGGAGCCATTAGCACAGCAACACCGGGAGCCATTACCACGGCGACACCGGGAGCAGTCACTACAGCAACACCGGGAGCAGTTACCACGGCGAAACCGGGAGAGAGTAGTAAGCCGGCCGGACCGTCAGGTAGTGGAAAACCGGATGTAACGGCGAAACCGGGAGAGAGTGATAAGCCGAATGTACCAACCGCAGCACCGGGAGAGAGTGGTAAGCCGGCGAAACCGTCAGCATCACCGTCAGAGAGCAACAAGCCGAATGTGCCAACCGCAGCACCGGGTGGAAGTGATAAGCCGGCGAATCCAAGCGCAGCGCCGGGTGCATCAAAGAAGCCGTCTTCTACAGCAGTACCAACCCAGAAGCCGACCTCCACAAAAGCACCATCTTCAACGAGTGATGGAAAAACATCTGTAACCGTTGGATCTACTGTAACTTACAAAAATGCAAAATATCGCATTACCGGAAAGAATACTGCTGAATTTGTCGGTATTGTTAAGGGCAAGACAGTAAATATACCAGATACCATTACCGTGGGAGGGAAGGTTTATAAGATAACCTCTATTGCTGCCAAGGCATGTAGAGACAATACAAAGATTACGAAGCTTGTTATTGGAAAGAATGTAAAGAAGATTGGAAAAGAAGCATTCAGGAATTGTACAAAGCTGAAGAGCATTAATTGCAAGACGAAATTGTTAAAGGCAGGTAAAGTCAAGAAAAACGCATTTAAGGGCGTGAACAAAAAGGTTGTTTTGAAGGTGCCAAAGGCACAGAAAAGCCTTTATAAAAAATTGTTTATTTTCTAAGGTCAGATAAAGGAAAAGGAATGAACCGTTGTAAGTGGGTTATGCCGGGAGGTGTAACCCGCTTATTTTGTGTTCTTTTATCCTGCTTTATGAAAAATGTCGTTTTCTATGAAAAATAAAGGAATTCACGAAATTTGCCGATTATTATAGTAAGGATATGTTGTATCAGAACATGGATGTGTGCGCAGACCGAAGGTTTGCTTTCAAGGAGAATGAAAATGAAACAGGGAATGATTACAGGGAATATGGACGGTTCCTATCGCCGGGGCAGGACGACAGTGACCGGACATTCCAAAAGCCGGAGAACTTCAGCAGAAAAAACAAGGCGTACGGCGTCAACAGGTATAGCGAATGGAAAGCAGGGTGCTGTGGATCGCAGAGGCATTTATGATGAGAATGTGCAGTACGATGTGTCGGAGGGCAGAAGCAGAGTAGCGCAGATCTTAAGGCAACAGCAAAATATGTATTCCTATGAGGGAGACAGCTGCGTTACCGATCAGGGGGCAGGAGCGTCGGAAGACGCTGTACCGGAAAAGGGACAGATGACGAACCGGGCAAATGAAAAAACTCCGGTGAAGACGGGCACTGTGACTGCGGAACAAACAGCAGAAAGCGAAGCGGAGACTGACGGGGAGGATGTATCGGAAAATGCAGATACCCAGGGATATTCTGAGTCGGATATAGAGTATATGGAGCGTCTTCTGGAAAGCATGCGCAAAAGCAGGGAAAATATATCCAAAACCAATGCAAAAGCAAAGAAGACACTCACCTATAATTACCGTAAAGTTTCCGGTGCAATTATGCGTGCCAAAACCAGAATCCAGGCGGGAAATGCCCTTGCTTCTGCAAAGTCAGAGCTTTCCGGTCTGAAACGCAAGGCGGGGTCCGGACAGTATAAGGACGAGGAACTGCAGAGTCTTCATTTCGGCCTCTTCTTGCCATGGGTGCAGATCAATAGTTGGTATTCGTTGCATCAACCGTTCTATTTCCCAGAGAAAGAAAAGAAAATGTACCGGGATTATGTGAAGTTGCGTTATGCGTTGATGCCCTATATTTATTCGGCAGCATTGGAAGGGGCACAGACCGGTATGCCGATTGTACGCTCCATGCCTTTGATGTTTCCTGATGACCGTAAGACGGATGATATGGTCTATCAGTATATGTTTGGCCAAAGTTTTCTGGTCGGTATCTTCAGTGATTCGATCTACTTGCCGAAAGGGAACTGGTTTGACTTTTGGACAGGTGAAAAATTGGCTGGCGGTAGGGAAATCAAGCATGCAATACCTGATAACCGTGCAGGGTTGCTGTTCGTACGTGAAGGGGCGATCATACCGTTCCAAAAAGATATGCAATTCATTGGGGAGGAACCGTTGGATACTTTGATGGTGAAAGTATTTCCCAAAGATGTCTCTTCCTATACGATGTATGAAGATGATGGTAAAACATATGATTATGAAAATGGAGCGATTGCTACAACCCGTTTTGAATGTAAGCAGAGCGGGCGGACAGTAGAGTTTACTGTTTTCCCAGTGGAAGGATCGTACGGCATGTGCAAAGCACGGACATACGAATTGGAGATCGACGCTCCGCAGCGCCCGTCGGAAGTGCTAGTAAACAATGTTCCGATAATGGATTGGCAGTATGGCGACGATCACAAGGTACGTTTCAGTTTGCATCAGGAAAATAACGAGTTGATAAAAGCTATGCTTCGTTAGTTCAGTTCGCTTCGCTTTTCATTTTGATAATATTCGATTATGTATAGGGTTTTAGCTAAAGATGGACAGATAGGGAGTATGACAGGACGATCTGGATTCCATTCCGGATCGTCTGTTATCATTTCGGAAAGCGGACCGGCATGCATGAGTATGAGTCGTGTCGATGTGATGGCTATCGCAATAAATGATTTTTCGGCAGGCAGTAATACAAAATGTCCTTCGTCCACATCGGCTCATTGACATTTGCGAAAGCCTTGTCCCATGCCAATGCTTCTGCCGTTGAGCAGGCTACACTCGGCACACTGGGCACACTCTTGGCCGCACTGTCGCTCGGGAAATGTTCCTCGAAGATGGAACGGTAATAATACTCTTCCTTGTTACGCGGCGGATTGATGGGGAAACGTTCGGCAGCATGGGCCATCTGTTCGTCGGATACCTCTTTGGAAGTAAATTCCTTCAGCGTATCAATCCAGCTGTATCCCACTCCGTCACTGAACTGTTCCTTCTGACGCCATGCCACGCTCTCGGGCAGCATGTCGGAAAAGGCCTCGCGCACAATCTTTTTCTCGATGGTCTTTCCCGGACACATCTTGGCTTTTGGATTCAGGCGCATGGCAATATCCAGAAATTCCTTGTCCAAGAAAGGCACACGCCCTTCTACTCCCCAAGCAGCCAATGCCTTGTTGGCCCGCAAACAGTCGTACAGGTAAAGTTTAGACAGTTTGCGCACGGTCTCTTCGTGGAAAGCACGCGCATCGGGAGCCTTGTGGAAATAAAGGTAGCCACCGAAAATCTCATCGGCTCCTTCCCCACTGAGCACCATCTTGATACCCATACTCTTGATGACACGTGCCAAGAGGTACATCGGAGTAGATGCACGGACAGTTGTCACATCGTAGGTTTCAATGTAATAAATCACATCGCGAAGGGCATCGAGTCCTTCCTGAATGGTATAATGAATTTCGTGGTGTACCGTACCGATGTAATCGGCCACTTCACGTGCCTTGGCCAAGTCGGGCGCTCCTTCCAGTCCGATGGCGAATGAATGAAGCTGGGGCCACCAGGCGGCCATTTTCCCGTCCGTTTCCACACGACGGGCCGCATAACGTTTGGCAATGGCAGAAATCACCGAGCTGTCCAAACCTCCTGAAAGCAACACACCGTAGGGCACATCACTCATCAGCTGTCCGCGAACCGCCTTTTCCAGTCCCTCGCGCAGGGCACTTACCGAAGCCGGTGCATCGGCCACTGCGTCATAGCTGGTCCAGTCGCGCTTGTACCAACGTACCATCTTGCCTTCCTTGCTGGAATAATAATGTCCCGGCAAGAAGGGTTCATAGCGTTCGCAGAATCCTTCCAGTGCTTTCAGCTCACTGGCGCAATATACCTTTCCGTCACTGTCATAGCCGATGTAAAGTGGAATCACGCCAATCGGATCGCGGGCAATAAGAAACTCATCTTTTTCTGCATCATAGAGTACGAAGGCAAAAATGCCGTTCAGCTCTTCCAGAAAATGGATGCCGTAGTCCCGATACAGTGCCAAAATCACTTCACAGTCACTGCCGGTCTGGAACTCGTACTTCCCGGCATATTTCTTACGGATGTCGCGGTGGTTATAAATTTCACCGTTGACAGCCAATATCTGTTTCTTGTCGGGTGAATACAAGGGTTGTCCTCCACTTTCCGGGTCCACAATCGACAAACGTTCATGGGCCAGAATAGCTGACCCTCCACAATAAATTCCACTCCAATCGGGTCCGCGATGACGAATCTTCCGGGCCATGGCCAAAGCCTTGCTCCGTAATTCAGGAGTTTGCTCTTTTATATTTAAAATAGCTGCAATGCCACACATAATCGTAAAGTTGTATTTATATTTTGTATGAAAATCTATTATTTCCGGCTCAGATATGCATCAATGTCGGCAGCTGCCTTACGTCCGCCTGCAATGCATTTCACTACCAGACTGGCTCCGGTAGCGGCATCACCTGCCACGAATACATTGGCCGGGAATTCCGGCTGTTCCGGACGGAGGAAGCCCATGGCCAGCAAGACCAGGTCGGCTTTCAGCACTTCCTTCTTTCCGGTAGGCTTCATCACCGGACGTTCTCCTTCTGCTCCCGGAATCCATTCTACTTCTTCCACTTCCACTCCACAGACTTTGCCATCCTTCTCCAGGAAACGGTTGGAAGTCAGGCTCCAGCGACGTACACAGCCTTCTTCATGGCTGCTGCTTGTCTTGAGCACGATGGGCCACTGCGGCCACGGAGTTTTCGGATTATAGCCTACCGGCGGTTTGGGCATGATTTCAATCTGCGTCACGCTAAGCGCTCCCTGACGGTTACTTGTACCGATACAGTCGCTTCCCGTATCTCCACCTCCGATAACCAGCACATTCTTTCCTTTGGCAGTAATGCGTTCTTCCTTCGGAATCTGCTGTCCGGCCAGCACACGATTCTGCTGTGCCAGCATTTCCATGGCAAAATGGATGCCTTTCAAATCACGGCCCGGGATATTCAAGTCACGTGCCTGCGGTGTACCCGTACAAACGCAATAAGCATCAAAACCTTCAGGCAGATGAGTGACATCAATATCCGTATTCACTTTGAACGTAATGCCTTCGGCTTCCATCACCGCAATACGACGGTCGATGACCGACTTGCTAAGCTTGAAGTTCGGAATACCGAAACGCAACAGTCCACCCACATATTCCAGTTTTTCGAATACCGTGACGGTGTATCCCCTCTTATTCAACTGGTTGGCTGCAGCCAGTCCGGCAGGACCAGAGCCGATGACGGCTACCGATTTCCCGTTCCGCTTGTACTGGCGAGGCTGCACATAACCTTCACGGAAGGCGGCTTCAATCACTGCGGCCTCATCCTCACGGATAGTGACCGGCGCATCCATACTCAGTTTCAATACACAACTTTTTTCGCACAATGCCGGACAGATACGTCCGGTGAACTCCGGAAAGTCATTGGTTTCGGAGAGTATTTCATAAGCTTCTTTCCATTTTCCCTTGTACATGGCATCCTGAAACTCAGGAGGACGATTGCTAACCGGACAAGCCCAGTGGCAGAAAGGCACTCCGCAATCCATACACCGCGATGCCTGCAACTTTCGCTCACTTGTGTTCAACGTCTGTTCCACCTCACTGAAGTCTCTGATACGATCGTGTATCGGACGATATCCGGCTTCTTGTCTGGGAACGGTCAGAAATGCTTTTGGATTTCCCATATATCTAGTTTTTTACTGTTCAACAATTAATCAATAATCACGCTGTACTTCTGCAATTTTCTGCTGCAATTTGCGCATCTGCTCTTCGGCCAGTACCTTCTTGTATTCAATCGGAGTCACCTGAATGAATTCTTCCACGTAATGGCCCCAGTTGTCCAGCATCGTACGAGCCAGCTGAGAACCTGTGTACAAATAATGCTGACGAACCAGTTCATGCAGTTCCTTACGGGCTGTGGCATCTTCCAGCAAGGACAGTTCCACCATCTCCATGTTGCAGAAATAGTCGAAGTTGCGGTCTTTGTCCCATACGTAAGCCACACCGCCACTCATACCTGCGGCGAAGTTGCGTCCGGTCTTACCCAAGACAACCACACGTCCGCCGGTCATGTATTCACAGCAGTGGTCGCCCACTCCTTCTACCACGGCAATGGCACCGGAATTACGTACGGCAAAACGTTCGCCCACGCATCCGTTGATGTATACCTCACCGCTGGTAGCACCATACAACAGCGTATTACCTGCAATCACATTGTTTTCGGCCAAGAAATTGCTTCTTACCGGAGGCTGTACGGAAATGTGTCCACCACTCAAGCCCTTACCCAGATAGTCGTTGGCCTCTCCTTCCAGCTTGAAGCTGACACCGTGTGGCAGGAAGGCACCGAAACTCTGTCCGGCCGAACCCTTGAACTTCACCTGAATAGTCTGTGCAGGTAATCCAGCCTGACCATACTTGGCTGCTACTGCTCCTGAAAGCATGGCTCCCACCGAACGGTCTGTATTGGCTATGGCATATTCCAACGATACCTCCTTGCGGTTATCCAACGCTTCACGTGCGGCAGCCAGCATGCTGACATCTTTCACGTTTTCTATCTCATGACGCTGTTCGGTCACATTATGCAGAGCGGCTCCGTTGTCTACCTTATGCAACAGTTTGCTGAAATCCAGCAACGAAGCTTTTTCGTTGGTAGTCGGACGTATCTCAATCAAGTCTGTACGACCTACAATGTCTTCCAGGCGAGAGAATCCCATTTCTGCCAGGTATTCGCGTACTTCCTGTGCCAGAAAACGGAAGAAGTTGACTACATAACGGTAATGGCCACGGAAGTGTGCCCGCAACTGCGGATCCTGTGTAGCTACTCCCACCGGACAAGTATTGGCATGACACTTACGCATCATCACACAACCCAATACAATCAGTACAGAGGTTCCGAATCCGAATTCTTCTGCCCCCAGCAAAGCCATGCTGATGATGTCGCGTCCGGTCTTCAACTGACCGTCGGTCTGCAAACGTACCTGACCACGGAGTCCGTTGAGCACCAGTGTCTGCTGTGTCTCGCTCAAACCGATTTCCGGAGAGATACCTGCGTAACGCATAGAAGAGGCAGGAGAAGCTCCCGTACCGCCTTCCGCTCCGGAGATGACAATCAAATCGGCCTTGGCTTTTGCCACACCGGCTGCAATGGTACCGATACCACTCTCGGCCACCAGTTTCACACTGATTTTGGCCTTCGGATTCACGTTCTTCAAATCGAAAATCAGCTGAGCCAAATCTTCGATAGAATAGATATCGTGATGAGGGGGAGGTGAAATCAGTGAGATGCCCGGAATTGAATGACGGGTCTTGGCAATCACCTCGTTTACCTTGAAGCCCGGCAACTGTCCGCCTTCACCCGGTTTGGCACCCTGAGCTACCTTAATCTGAATTTCCTGGGCATTTACCAAATATTCAGTCGTGACACCGAAACGTCCGGAAGCCACCTGCTTGGTCTTACTGCACAAAGAGATGCCGTCGTAGGTTTCATGGAAACGATCGGAGTCCTCTCCTCCTTCACCCGTATTACTACGTGTGTTGAGCTTGTTCATGGCCAAAGCCATGGCTTCGTGTGCTTCCTTGCTGATAGAACCAAATGACATGGCTCCTGTCACAAAGTGTTTCACGATTTCTTCCACGGGTTCTACATCGTCCAATGGAATCGGGTTACGACGGAAAGTGAAGAAGTCACGCAGGAAAATCGGACTTTCCTTCTCGTCTACCCGACGGGTATATTCTTTAAATTTGGCATAGCTTCCCAAGCGAGTAGCCAACTGCAAGGCACTGATGGTTTCCGGATTCCACGCATGTTTCTCACCGTCCTTCCGGTAAGAGAACTGTCCGATGTAAGGCAGCAAATCGCTCACCTCTTCTTCATCGAAACCTGCATCATGGAATGCTTTGTAATCTTTGGCAATGCTTTCCAGTCCCACACCTCCGATTGAAGAGGAAGGTGTACCGAAATAAGTGGAAAGTATTTCACTGCCCAGACCTACAGCCTCGAAAATCTTGGCTCCACGGTAAGAACGTATCGTACTGATACCCATCTTACTCATCACCTTGTAAAGTCCCTTGCAAACGGCCTTGATATAATTTTTCTCTGCTGTTTCATAGTTCAACTGCACATCGCCCTTCTTCACCATGTCATCCAGAATGGCAAATACCATATAAGGATTGATGGCACTGGCTCCGTATCCCAGCAACAAGGCTGCATGCATTACCTCACGGATTTCACCACTTTCAACAATCAACGCGGTCTGTACACGTTTCTGTACGGAAATCAGGTGATGATGTACGGCACTCACCGCCAACAGGGAAGGAATGGCTGCGTGCTCCTTATCGATTGCACGGTCGGAAAGAATGACGTAATTTACGCCTTCATCTACGGCCGCCTCTGCTTTCTTGCACAATTCGTTCAATGCCTCACGCAGTCCTTCGGCGCCCTTTGAAGCCTCGAACAGCATCGGGAGCTTCACGGTATTAAAGCCTTTGTAACGGATGTTACACAAAATATCCAGTTGGGTATTGTTCAGAATAGGATGTGGCAGACGCACCATCTTACAGTGCGACTCGCTCGGCAACAAAATATTCGTACCTACCGCACCGATATATTCCGTCAATGACATCACCAGTTCCTCACGTATCGGGTCGATAGGCGGATTAGTGACTTGTGCAAACTGCTGACGGAAATAATTGAACAGCACCTGCGGTTTGTCGGACAATACAGCCAACGGTGTATCGTTACCCATGGAAGCGGTCGGCTCTGCTCCGTTCATACACATCGGAGTCAGCGTACGCTCTATATCTTCACGTGTAAAGCCAAAGGCACGCAACCGACGCGGATAATCGGGAACGGAATTCGAAATCTTACGACCACTACGCAACGTATCCAGCTCAATCCGGTTGGTAGAAAGCCACTGACGATAAGGTTTGGCTGTCGCCAACTGATCTTTCAGTTCGCCATCATAGTAGATACGACCTTCCTGGGTATCGACCAACAAGATTTTACCCGGCTGAAGACGACCTTTTTCCTTGATGGCTTCCGGCTCGAAGTTGATGACACCCGCCTCACTGGCTACCACCATCATATCGTTTTTCGTAATCAGGTAGCGGGCCGGACGCAAACCGTTACGGTCCAGCATACCTCCGGCATAACGTCCATCGCTGAACAACAAGGCTGCCGGGCCATCCCACGGTTCCATCAAAATAGAGTGGTATTCATAAAATGCCTTCAAGTCTTCACTGATAGGGTTCTTGTCGTTGAACGATTCAGGTACCAGCATGGCCATGGCATGAGGCAGGCTCAATCCGGACATGACGAAGAATTCCAGCACATTGTCGAGCGAAGCACTGTCACTCATTCCCGGCTGAATAATCGGGCCTATTTTTTTCACATCGCCCAGCAACGGAGTGGAAAGCACACTTTCACGCGCTTCCATCCATCCGCGGTTTCCACGAATGGTATTGATTTCCCCATTGTGTGCCAACAAACGGAACGGCTGCGCCAGGCTCCATGTAGGGAATGTATTCGTACTAAAACGAGAATGCACGATTGCCAACCCACTGGTAAAGTAAGGCTGTGTAAGGTCTTGAAAATATTCACGCACCTGCACAGAAGAAAGCATACCTTTATATATAATGTTCTTGCTCGACAAAGAAACGATGTAAAAGTCTTTGTGATGCACACGACGTTCAATCTTTTTACGCACAATATATAAGGTACGTTCAAAGTTTTCCAAATCGGTAGCTCCCGTGATGAATACCTGTTTGATGTCCGGTTCGGTCTCCAGCGCACTTTTTCCCAAAATGGAAGAATTTACCGGGACAGACCGCAAATGCATCAATGACAAGCCTTCGCGCTCTACCTCTTCTATCATAATGCTCAGGATGGCTTCCTGTTCTTTCACATCTTTCGGAAGGAAAACCAGTCCTGTACCGTACTTTCCCTTCTCGGGGACCGGAATACCTTGCAGCAGAATAAACTCATGCGGAATCTGCAACATAATGCCCGCACCGTCACCCGTCTTATTATCAGCGCCTTCTGCACCACGATGTTTCATATTCTCCAGCACTTTCAAGGCAGCATCCACCAAATCATGCGATTTATTACCATGGATGTCTACAATCATTCCCACACCGCAAGCATCGTGCTCGTACTCCGGATGATAAAGGCCGGAAGAAGCCGGACGACTTTCTACAGCTTCTGCTTTTTCTTTCTTCATAAAATCTCCTGCTATCCTCATTTTGTCTTTCTTATTTAACACCTAGTTCTCTATTTTTCATTCTAATTGTCGACAAAAATAAGAATATTACTTCCAATATGACACATTTGAATAATATTTCCTGACAATATTTTCCATACCTTTCGCCAACGGTTTCACTTTCTCAATATTTAACTGCTATAAATTTTAATATGTAATATATTTTACAGGTTTTATTATAATTAGAAACATACAAAGAGAACAAATCTATTTTTTACAACAGACACATCACGGGTTCTAAGAATTGTCTGTTATTTTGTAGACAAATCTTTTAGTCGACTGAAATTATAAATAAATGGAAACATTAAAACATGAATGCGGAGTAGCCCTTATTCGGCTGTTAAAACCGCTGGAATATTATCAGGAGAAATACGGAACATGGATGTACGGCTTGAACAAGCTCTACTTATTAATGGAAAAACAACACAACCGCGGACAAGAAGCAGCCGGTCTGGCTTGTGTGAAACTGCAAGCCAATCCTGGAGAGGAATACATGTTCCGTGAAAGAGGACTCGGAGCTGGAGCCATCACCGAAATCTTCAACAATGTGCACCAACAATACAAGGATTTAACAGAAGAACAGCTTCATGATGCAGAATTCGCCAAAAAATGCCTGCCCTTTGCCGGCGAACTCTACATGGGACATCTTCGCTATTCCACGACAGGAAAAAGCGGTATCTCGTATGTACACCCCTTCCTTCGCCGCAACAACTGGCGCGCCAAGAACCTGGCTCTGTGCGGCAATTTCAATCTGACCAATGTAGACGAAATCTTTGCCGACATCACGGAAGCAGGACAACATCCGCGAAAATATGCCGATACATATATTATGCTGGAACAAGTGGGACACCGACTCGACAGAGAAGTGGAACGCCTGTATAACCAATGCAAGGAAGAAGGACTGAAAGGCATGGACATCACACATGCCATCGAAGACCGGATAGACTTGACCAACGTACTGAAAACCTCCTCTCCCAAATGGGACGGTGGATACGTAATCTGTGGAATGACAGGAAGCGGAGAAGCTTTTGCCGTACGCGACCCATGGGGCATCCGTCCGGCATTCTGGTATCAGGACGACGAAATTATGGTGCTGGCTTCCGAACGTCCGGTCATCCAGACTGTATTGAATATTCCAGTCGAAAGCATTCACGAACTGATGCCGGGACAGGCTCTTCTGGTCAACAAAAAAGGACAGCTCCGACTGGCACAAATCAACAAGCCGGGCATTCCGAAACCTTGCTCGTTCGAACGTATTTATTTCAGCCGTGGAAGTGACGTTGACATTTACCGGGAACGTAAGAAACTGGGAGAAATGCTGACAGAGCCCATTCTTTCAGCTGTGAACCACGACATTGCACACACTGTTTTCTCGTTTATTCCCAACACGGCCGAAGTAGCTTTCTACGGCATGCTACAAGGATTGGACAACTACCTGAACCAACAGAAAATAAAAGAAATAGAAGCGCTCGGTCATCAACCGGACCATCAGGAATTGGAAAAAATCCTGTCACAACGCATCCGAAGTGAAAAGGTAGCCATAAAAGACATCAAGTTGCGTACGTTCATCGCTGAAGGCAACACGCGAAATGACCTGGCAGCCCATGTATATGACATCACGTATGGCAGCCTTGTTCCGCGTCAGGACAATCTTGTCATCATTGACGACAGCATCGTCCGAGGTACGACCTTGAAACAAAGTATCATCGGTATTCTGGACCGTCTGCAACCGAAAAAGATCGTCATCGTATCTTCTTCTCCCCAAGTGCGCTATCCAGACTATTACGGCATTGACATGGCCAGCATGGAGCAGTTCATCGCTTTCAAGGCTGCCATCGCGCTGCTGGAAGAACGCGACATGCAACATGTCATTGAATACACTTACAGAAAATCAAAAGAACAGCTGAATCTGCCGAAAGAGAAAATGCACAATTACGTGAAAGAAATTTACGCTCCTTTCACTGATGAAGAGATTTCGGAAAAGATTGTGGAACTGCTGACACCCGCTGGTACACATGCAAAAGTGCAAATCGTATATCAGACCCTGGAGGGACTTCACAAAGCTTGTCCTGCTCATCCGGGCGACTGGTACTTCAGCGGAGACTATCCCACTCCGGGTGGCACCCGACAGGTAAACATGGCTTTCGTTCACTGGGTGGAAGAAAACTATCAGTTCTAATCAAAGCTTCTTTTATGCATTGATTTGCCACAATAAGGCAAGATACTCCCAAACTCTTTCGTCGTTTACTCCAGGCCTCTGGTAAAACGGCGAAAGAGTTTTTTTATTCCTCAACTCCCCCAAAGTTTTACCTGAAAACCGATTGTATCCTCTCAAAAAAACATGAGAGAAAAACGTTTTTTTTGACAACTCCAGTTTGCAATATAATGAAGTATTCGTATATTTGCAGCGTAGAAACAGAATTCATGGAAGCATTTTACAGAACACACAGCTATTTGGTGGAACATACCAATGCCCCTGTCCGCCGTGACCTTATGGATGAGATTGACTGGAACGACCGACTGATAGGTATCAAGGGAACAAGGGGAGTAGGAAAAACCACCTTTCTTTTACAATATGCAAAAGAAAAATTCGGGACAGACCGTTCCTGCCTGTTCGTAAACATGAATAATTTCTATTTTTCCAAATACAGTCTGGTAGATTTCGCTGGAGAGTTTGTGAAACGGGGAGGAAAAGTCCTTCTCATTGACCAGGTCTTTAAGCTTCCGGACTGGAGTCACGATTTGCGTACGTGTTATGAACAGTATCCGCAACTCAAGATTGTATTTACCGGTTCTTCCGTCATGCGACTGAAAGACGAAAATCCGGAATTGAACGGAATCGTCAAATCCTACAACCTGAGAGGATTTTCTTTTCGCGAATTTCTGAACCTGCAGACGGGGAATCATTTTTCTTCCTATACCCTGGAGGAAATCCTGCACAACCACGAGCACATCGTGAAAACCATTTTGCCTCACATCAATCCGCTCAACTATTTCCAGGACTACATTCATCATGGTTTCTACCCCTTCTTCCTGGAGAAAAGGAACTTCTCGGAGAATCTGCTGAAAACCATGAATATGATGATTGAAGTAGATATTCTATTGATTAAACAAATTGAACTGAAATATCTGTCCAAAATCAAAAAATTACTATATTTGCTAGCAGTAGACGGACCGGTCGCACCGAATGTCAGCCAACTGGCCAGCGAGATACAAACCTCGCGTGCTACGGTCATGAACTACATTAAATACCTGGCAGATTCGAGACTCATCAACATGGTTTACCCCAAAGGGGAAAACTTCCCCAAAAAGCCGGCTAAAATCATGATGCACAACACGAACCTGATGTACAGTATCTATCCGGTAAAGGTAGAAGAGCAGGATGTACTGGAAACTTTCTTTGTCAACACGCTGTGGAAAGACCATAAAGTGAACAAAGGAGAAAAAGGTACCTCTTTTTTGGTTGACAATACACTCCACTTCCGGATTTGTGCAGAAGGATGCAAATGCAAGAGCAACCCGAACATTTATTATGCCATGCACAAAATGGAAATAGGACACGGCGACCAGATACCCTTGTGGCTATTTGGCTTTTTATACTGATAACAACATGATTGTATTACTCAATATTTAATTAGTAATTGTATGACTAAACAAAAAAAATTCATCACTTGTGATGGTAACGAAGCTGCTGCTCATATTTCGTACATGTTTACGGAAGTAGCTGCTATCTACCCTATCACTCCGTCATCTACAATGGCTGAACATGTAGATGAATGGGCTGCCGCAGGTCGTAAAAACATCTTCGGCGAAACTGTATTGGTTCAGGAAATGCAATCTGAAGGTGGTGCTGCCGGTGCAGTACACGGTTCTCTTCAGGCTGGTGCATTGACAACTACTTATACTGCTTCTCAGGGTCTTCTGCTGATGATCCCTAATATGTACAAAATCGCAGGTGAATTCTTGCCCTGCGTATTCCATGTTTCTGCACGTACACTGGCTTCTCACGCACTGTGTATCTTCGGTGACCACCAAGATGTGATGTCTTGCCGCCAGACTGGCTTCGCTATGCTGTGCGAAGGTTCTGTACAGGAAGTTATGGATTTGGCCGGTGTAGCTCACTTGTCTACAATTAAATCACGTGTACCGTTCGTTAACTTCTTCGACGGTTTCCGTACTTCTCACGAAATCCAGAAGATTGAAAAACTGGACAACGAAGACTTGGCTCCGCTTATCGACCAGAAAGCTTTGGCTGAATTCCGTGAACGCGCACTTAGCCCTAACAAACCGGTTGCTCGCGGTATGGCTGAAAACCCGGATCACTTCTTCCAGCACAGAGAATCAGGCAATCCGTTCTATGATGCAGTTCCTGCAATCGTAGAAGAATATATGAATGAAATCAACAAGATTACAGGACGTAACTACGGTCTGTTCGACTATTATGGTGCAGAAGATGCAGAAAACATCATCATCGCCATGGGTTCTGTAACAGAAGCTACTCGTGAAGCTATCGACTACCTGACTGCTCAGGGCAAGAAAGTGGGTTTGGTGGCTGTTCACTTGTATCGTCCGTTCTCAGCTAAGCACTTCCTGGCTAAGGTGCCTAAGACTGTAAAACGTATCGCTGTACTTGACCGTACAAAAGAACCGGGTGCAAACGGCGAACCGTTGTATCTGGATGTAAAAGACGTATTCTACGGACAGGAAAACGCTCCGTTGATCGTAGGCGGTCGTTACGGTCTGGGTTCAAAGGATACTACTCCGGCTCAGATTCTGTCAGTATACGAAAACCTGGAACTCCCGATGCCGAAAGACCACTTCACTATCGGTATTGTGGATGACGTGACTTTCACTTCTCTGCCTCAGAAAGAAGAAATCGCTCTTGGTGCAGAAGGCGTATTCGAAGCTAAGTTCTATGGTTTGGGTGCTGATGGTACTGTAGGTGCTAACAAGAACTCTGTAAAAATCATCGGTGACAACACTGATAAATACTGCCAGGCTTACTTCTCTTACGACTCTAAGAAATCTGGTGGTTTCACTTGCTCTCACCTGCGTTTCGGTAATCACCCGATTCACTCTACTTACCTGGTAACTACTCCGAACTTCGTTGCTTGCCACGTTCAGGCTTACCTGCACATGTACGATGTAACTCGTGGTCTGCGCAAGAACGGTACTTTCCTGTTGAACACTATCTGGGAAGGTGAAGAACTGGCTAAGAACCTGCCGAACAAGGTGAAGAAATATTTCGCAGAAAACAACATCACTGTTTACTATATCAACGCTACTCAGATTGCTCAGGAAATCGGTTTGGGCAACCGTACCAACACTATCCTGCAGTCTGCATTCTTCCGTATCACAGGCGTTATCCCTGTAGACTTGGCGGTTGAACAGATGAAGAAATTCATCGTGAAGTCTTACGGTAAGAAGGGTGAAGACGTAGTCAACAAGAACTATGCTGCCGTTGACCGTGGTGGTGAATACAAACAGCTGACTGTAGACCCGGCTTGGGCTAACCTGGAAGTAGAAGGCGCTGCTGCCAACAACGATCCTGCATTCATCAACGAAGTAGTTCGTCCGATCAACGCTCAGGATGGTGACTTGCTGCCGGTATCTGCATTCAAGGGCATCGAAGACGGTACATGGCATCAGGGAACAGCTAAATACGAAAAACGTGGTGTAGCTGCATTCGTTCCGGAATGGAATCCTGAAAACTGTATCCAGTGTAACAAGTGTGCATAC
>ENA-ORRO01000935-ORRO01000935.1-human-gut-metagenome-genome-assembly--contig:-NODE-935-length-22196-cov-4.636782_pt1 | contig 22196 bp, 21 predicted proteins | sample MGYA00242176_ERZ509136 | MGnify/ENA primary metagenome ERZ509136 (study PRJEB26280, sample SAMEA2338644) | human gut metagenome | biome: human gut; feature: human-associated habitat; material: faeces...
CGTCAACGGCGTGAACTACAAGATCCGCCGGGGCGTGGAGGTGGAGGTGCCGCCCGCTGTGGCCGAGGTGCTGGAGCACAGCCAGCGTCAGGACGAGCTGACCGCTGCCCGCATTGCCGCTGCGGAGAACGCGGCGCAGTAAAATAAGCGCTGCCCGGCTGGGAGAAATGCCCCCGGCCGGGCTTTTTATAAAAAGGATGTGATGAGATGACCATAGGAGAGGCTTTGGAGCGTGCCGAGCAGCTGCGCCCAAACTGCCGCATTGAAACCGAGACCCGGCTGCAATGGCTGCGGGAGGCGGACGCCCTGCTGCGCACAAAGCTGTTTGACCGCACCGCCGCCGGGGCGTTTGACGCCGTGGGCGCAGACCGTCCGTGGGAGCAGCCGGTGCAGGACGACCAGACGCTGCTGGCACCGCCGCCCTTTGATGCCCTGTACCCGCACCTGCTGTGTGCGCAGATGGATGCCGCCTTGGGCGAGACCGACCGCTACGCCGGGGAGCAGGCGCAGTACAACGCCCTGTATGCAGAGTTGGCGGTCTGGCTGCGGCAGAACTACCCGCCCCGCAGCCGGGCGCAGTGGCGCTGGTAAGGAGGTGAGGTGATGGTACTGGCAGACAGAATACGGCTTGCCAACACCCGGCAGCTGCTGCGGGCTTTTGGCGGCCTGAACGAGACCTACGGCTGCTCGGAAGCAGAGTACAGCGCCGGAGTGAACTTTTCCACCCGGGATTTTCCCGCACTGAGCACCCGCACGCCCCGCCGCAAACTGCGGGCGCTGACCGGACTGAACGGGATGTACCACCTGAACGGTCTGCTGACGGTCTGCGGACGGGATGTCGTTTATACCCCGGACGATGCCGCCGCCCCGGCGATGACGAAGCTGGACGCCGTGACCGACGGCCGCAAGGCGCTGGTGGGCATCGGTACAAAGATCCTGATCTTCCCGGACAAGCTGGCCTTTGATACGGCAGACGGCAGCGTTGCCGCACTGGGGGCACTGTGGACGGCGGCGGGCAAAAGCGTGACCTTTGCCCCCTGCGATGCCGCAGGCAAGACCTATCAGGTGGAGGCCTTTGGCCGGGAGGAGCCCGCCGAACCGGCAGACGGACAGCTGTTTTTAAAGGTAGAGGATGCCGACCATCCGTGGCGGTACGACAGCACGCTGGAGATGTACAGCAAAAACTCCGGCAGCTGGGCAGCTGTCCCGCTGGAATACTGCCGCATCACGGCGGCAGGGCTGGGCAAGCTGTTCCGGCAGTGGGACACCGTGACCGTGCAGGGTGCAGCCGCCGAAGCGGCAGGGCAGAGCCCGGAGCTGAACGGAGACCAAATCGTATATGACGTGGGCGAGGACTGGCTGCGGGTGCGCTGCACCCCGCAGGGCGAGTATTTCTACGGCACACTGGTGCAGAACGCCGCCGCCGCCCAGTGGCAGAGCATGGACGGCAAACAGCACCGCAGCGTGGAAGCCGCCCAGACGGTATCCATGGAGCGCCGGGTGCCGGAACTGGATTTTGTGACCGAGTGTGACAACCGGGTGTGGGGCTGCAACAGTAGGGAGAACGTTATCTACGGCTGCAAGCTGGGCGACCCCACCAACTGGTTCAGCTACCGGGGCATCGCCGCAGACAGCTACGCCGTCACCGTGGGTAGCGACGGAGCCTTTACCGGGGCAGCCTCCTGCATGGGCTATGCACTGTTTTTTAAGGAGAACACCCTGCACAAGCTGTACGGCTCCAAGCCTTCGGATTTTCAGCTTTCCAGCCTGCGCTGCCGGGGCGTAGCAAAAAACGCCGCCCGCAGTCTGTGCGTGCTGAACGAGACGCTGTATTATCTCTCGCCGGACGGCGTCATGGCGTGGGACGGCAGTCTGCCCACCAAGGTGTCCGGTGCGCTGGACGCTGCAAAGCTTTCCAACGTGCAAAGCGCTGTGGGTGGTGCGCTGGATGGCCGGTACTACCTGCACATCTCCCGGGAGGATGCCCGGCTGCTGGTCTATGATACCGAGAAGGGGCTGTGGAGCGAGGAGGACGTCTGCTCCTGCGATATGACCAGCACCGGCGGGCAGCTTTATCTGTGGGACGGACAGGCGCTGTGGGCAGCAGACCCCACCCGCGAGCCGGACTGGCAGAGCACCGACGGCGTGGAAACGGACATCCCCTTTGAGCTGGTCACCGGCGATGTGGGGCTGGACGGCACCGAGCAGCGGTATCTCTCCCGGCTGACCTTGCGGCTGGACGCCGAGTGCACCAGCACGGTAGAAGTGGCGGTGAGCTATGACGGCGGCGCGTGGGAGACAGTGACCTCCCTTGCCGCCCAAGGCAGCCGCCGCAGCTGTGACCTGCCCTTTGTGCCCCGGCGGTGCGGGTCGCTGCGGCTGCGGCTGCGCGGCAAAGGGCAGATCACCCTGCGCGGACTTGTGCGCACCATCGCCCCGGCAAAGGGAAAATTATGGGAGGAGGATGCCTCATGGCAAGCATGAACGGCCTGAGCAAGCTGGGCCTGCCCAAGTTCAGCGATAACATGGACCCGGAGGATGCCCGGGCACTGCGCAGCTATCTGTACCAGATGCAGGAGCAGCTGCAGTATGTACTGACCAATCTGGATACGGAAAATATGTCCGACACCCTGCGCAGCAAGCTGCAGGGATTATAAGAACGAAAGGAGAATTATATGGCATCCAAAAAGAAGGAGGAACTGCTGCAGCCGGAGGTGCAAACGCAGGCACAGCCCGCTGCGCAGTCCACTTACAGCGCCGAGGGACTGAACAGCCGCGCCGATGTGGAAAAGGCCATGGCAAACGTCAGCTACCGCCCCGGTCAGCAGGTGACCGATGCGGCCGACGCCCTGAAGCAGTGGCAGCAGAACCGCCCTGCAGACTACCAGAGCAGCTATCAGGATAAGATCAACAGCCTGCTGGGGCAGCTGCTGGAGCGGGAGAATTTTCAGTACAGCTACACCCGCGACCCGCTTTACCGCCAGTACGAGCAGCTGTATACCCAGAACGCCCACAACGCCAGCGCGGACGCGGCGGCGCAGGCTGCTGCCCTGACCGGCGGTTACGGCTCCAGCTATGCCACCAGTGCGGCGCAGCAGGCTTATCAGCAGCAGATCGGCGGGCTGGCCAGCGCCATCCCCACCCTGTACAATCTGGCGCTGGATACCTACCAGAGCGGCGGCGAAGAACTGGTGAACCGGCTGGACCAGCTGAACGGACAGGAGCAGAACGCTCAGACCCTGTACGACCGTCAGCTGCAGGACTACTACACCCAGCTGCAGCAGAAAGGGGAGGACTATAACAACGCCTACGCGAAGGATTACGGGCAGTATCAGGACTATCTGAGCCGTCTGGACACCCTGCACGGCTACTACACCGCGCAGGAGCAGGCGGAAATCAGCCAGCGCCAGCAGACCTTCAATAACATCATGACGGTGCTGGGCGTCATCGGGGACGTGGTGCAGCTGGCCATTACCGGCACCACCGGTCTGGGCACGTTGGCGGGCAGCCTGCTGAACACCGGGTACAACATCTATGCGGGCAACCGCGCCTATGAAGCCGAACGGGCCGACACGGCATGGAAGCAGAAAATGCAGGAGCAGCTGCGGCAGGATGAGTTGGCACAGCAGCAGTACAAAAACGAGCAGGCGCAGCAGGAATATCAGGACAAACTCCGCCAGCAGCAGGTCAGCAATGCCCTTGCGGCAGAGCGGCTGGATCTGAGCAAGAGCCAGTGGGCGGCCAAGCAGGAAAAGGCCAGCCGGACTGCCGAAAAAGCCAGCGCCGATGCAGCGGCGAAGCGCGGCAGCCTGACGGGTGACACCGGCCTGAAGGTGGGCAAAAGCGGCGTTTCCAGCGGCGGAACCGTGCCGTACAGCGCGGCGAGGATGCGCAGTCAGGGCCGCAGTGATACGGCCATCCGCACCCAGCTGCTCAAGGAGGGATACTCCAGCAGCGAGGTCAGGAAGATCATGCAGCAGTTGAACAGCTGAAAAAAGGGGAGGGCTCCCGTGCAAGGAACTCTCCCCTTTGTGCTATGCCCGGACATCCCGTTTTTTCAGCAGGAGCCATGCCAGAAGGAACATCGTCCCCAGCCAGAAGATGCAGCTGAAGGCAAACAGCCCGTAGCTGCCCGCCAGAACATCCGCGCTTTTGTTGGAGTTCATACCCAGCTGCATCAGGGAATAGGGCCACAGGAGCCCAAAGCCTTTGGAGCTGATAAAGATGCCGGTAATCCCGCCCAGCAGCCCCAGAAAAATGGGCACGGCAAAGCTGCGGATGACCATGGCCAGCACCAGCTGTGCGGCAATGACAGCCAACGCACCCAGCAGTCCCCGCAGTAAAAACAGAGGTAAGGTGACCGGCGGCAGCCCGGGCAGATGGGCAAATGCCTTGCCGCAGAACACGAACAGTGCAAACACAAAACCGTGGGTCAGAAGCGCCAGCTTTGTCACCACCGCAAACTTTGCAGCAAACAGGTCCAGCGGCGGTACAGGGCTTGCCATGATCAGGTTCCAATTGTGCCCCAGATGTTCCAGCCGCCACAAGTAGGCAGCATAGGTGGCTACCATGGCAGGGAAGAAGAGCATGGAATAAAACAGGGTGTGCTGGGTCCACAGGCTATACCAGCCGTCGGTGAGGATCTCAAGATTTTGCAGATAATTGAAGGTGCCATATGTGGCCGAAAGAATGGGCAGCACAAAGAACATTGCCCAGATGGGGGATGCGTGAAGTTTGCGGTTCTCCGCAAGAATACAGCGTTTCAGCATGGTTTTATACCTCCTCGTCCTGTACCTTGCGCCACGCAAGGGCAAACAGCACAGCGCCCAGCGCAAGGGTGAAAGCCAGCAGCCCCCAGTTGAAGGGGCGGGTGCCGTAGGTGACGGTGTGGGTGGCCTTGTCCCAGTTCGCCACTTCGTAGGCGCTCAGAGGGATGTAGTACCCAAAGGGCACAAAATAACTGGCAAGCGGCGGCATAAAAGCAGAGAACAGCCCCACCAGCGCCCCTACAATGCCCACGCAGAGCGCCGGCAGGGGATTGCCTACCCACAGCATCAGCAGAAATTCTCCAAAGAAGAGCATTGTGTCCACAGTCAGCGTGCAGACGAACAGATAGACCAGCTGCCCAGTGGGAAAGGCTTCGGTATAACCATGGACACGCCCCAGCACCGGAACGCAGGCCAGCTCCAGCACCGTGACCAGAAGAACTTCCAGCACCCCAAAGACCGCCTTGCCTGCAAACAGGCTGCGGCGGCTCTGCAGGGTGTAGAGCAGCTTTGTGGTGTTGCCTTTGATCTCCATATCCCACAGCCGGGAGGCCAGCACTGCCATCATCACCGGCATCAGAATGGCTTCAATGACGGGCAGGCTGTAAAGCAGGGCGCTGTAACCGTTGGCGAGCTCCTCCGGGTCTGCCGGGGCAAGGCCGCCCACCCACAGCACGACAATGCCGGGGATGAGCAGGCAGAGAGCAAGGTCGTGCCGACGGTGGGCTTTTTGCAGTTCTGCACGGAAAGCTGCCATCTTACGCCACCTCCCCGCTGGTCTGGGTCAGGCTGAGGAAGATATCCTCAAGGCTCTTTGTCTGGGCCGTCAGGCCAACCACACCCACGCCGCTTTCGGCAAGGGTACAGACCAGTGCCGCCAGCGCTTCGTCCGGCAGCGGGGGCAGCTGCAGGGTGTCAGGCTGATCTGCCGGTGCGGTGGCTTTTACTCCCTGCTGCTGCAGAACGGCTGCGGCTTTGGGTGCGTCCAGCACCCGCAGCAGAATGCCGCCCCGGCTGTGCTTTTGCAGCTGCTGCAAGGAGCCCTCGAACAGCAGTTTGCCGTGGTTCAGGATGCCCACCTGATCCACCATCTGCTCGATCTCGCCCAGCAGGTGGCTGGAGATCAGCACGGTGGCTCCGGTGGTCTGGGGCATGGAAGCAATCAGACTGCGCATCTCCTGAATGCCCGCCGGGTCCAAACCGTTGGTGGGTTCATCTAAAATCAGCAGTTTGGGGCTGCCCAGCAGCGCCATGGCAATGCCCAGCCGCTGCTTCATGCCAAGGGAATACTGCCCCACCTTCCGGTCAGCGTCTTTGGTCAGGTGCACGATCTCCAGCACCCGGCTGATGTCCTTCCGGTCCACGTCTTTCAAGTCAGCCACGATGGAAAGGTTTTCCCGGGCAGTCAGGTGCAGGTAACCGGAGGGGGATTCGATCAGGCTGCCGGTCTGCCGCAGCAGGGCAATGCGGTTTGCTTCGTTCAGGGTGTGCCCCAGCAGTTCCACACTGCCGCCGGTGGGGTGTACAAGCCCCAGCAGCATCTTCATGGTGGTGGATTTGCCCGCACCGTTGGGGCCTAAAAAGCCGTAAACACAGCCCTCCGGGACAGTCAGGTTCAAATGATCCACCACCGGACGGCCATGGTAGCTTTTGCAAAGGGCATGGGTCTCGATCACAGGTTTCATAAATGGTCTCCTTTCGCATTCATGGTTTTCGGAACGATGCCAGAATACACCCGCTGCCTTAAACTGACCGGAAGCGCAGCTTAATTTACCCTTAAATTTGCAGGTGTTTTCCGCTGCGGCGCGAAAAGTGTGGTATAGTAAAGGCGGGAAAGGAGAACTGCCCTTATGGATACCATTTATGATGCAAAGCTCCTGCTTGTGGACGACAACGCCGAGCTGCTGGCACTGCTGTGTGAGCAGCTGCGGGGCGCAGGATATGGCCATGTCAGAACTGCCCAAAGCTGTGCCGCTGCCCGCGCCTGCTTTGCGGCAGAGCAGCCGGAGCTGATGATCCTGGATATCAACCTGCCGGATGGGGACGGCTTTTCGCTGTTCCGGGCGCTGCGGGCAAAAGCGGATGTCCCGGCGCTGTTCCTCTCCGCACGGGATGCGGATGCCGATCGTCTGTTTGGGTTGGGTCTTGGCGCAGATGACTACCTGACCAAGCCTTTTCTGATGCAGGAACTGCTGCTGCGGGTGCAGCATATTTTGCAGCGGGCGTACCGGGCAGAGCTGTCCCGTACAAAATCGGCACCTTTGCAGCTGGGGGAGCGGTGCGTAGACCTGAATGATGCCATTGTTACCCTGCCAGAGGGCAAAACACTGGCGCTGACTGCTACCGAGCTGGCGCTGCTGCGGAAATTGGCAGAGAACCGGGGACACATCGTTACCTACGATGCCCTTTGTGCGGCGGTCTGGGGCGCAGATTACTATGGCTACGAGAACAGTCTGGGGGTACATATCCGGCATCTGCGGGAGAAGCTGGAAGCCGAACCCGGTGCGCCGCAGTTTCTGCGGACGGTGCGGGGCATTGGCTATAAGCTGACAAAGGGGGAAGAAGCATGAAAACCTTTGTGCGCCTGATCCGGCGGTATGTGCTGGCGGCGGTGGGCATTGTTCTGCTGCTGTTATTTTCCGGTGTCGCGGTGCTGGGCTGGCTGGGTTGGCAGGAGAGCTGCCGCCTGCCGCAGCGGGAGTATTCCTCCAGCGAAATCGCGGATTCCATGGTGGAGACCGCCGAAGGGCTTGCCTTTGGGGCAGAACGCACCCCGCAGGAGTGGATGAACGGCTACGAGTGGGCGATGGTGCTGGATGATGTGGGAAACATCCGCTGGAGCTACGGCCTGCCGCAGGATCTGAACCATGCCTACACTCCTGGCGATATCGCCAAATTTGCCCGCTGGTATCTGGCGGATTACCCGGTGTTCTGCTGGACAGAACCCTACGGACTGTTCGTCATCGGGCTGCCAAAGGGGAGCCTGTGGAAGTACAGCATTTACAGCTCACCGGATTTTGCTCTGAGCATGGTGCGGGTGCTCCCGGCGGCAGCGCTGGGATTGCTGATGCTGGGTCTGGTGCTCTGCTTCTGGCTGAGCTGGCGGGGGGCAAAGCGGCTGGAGACCGTGGCAAACGGTCTGGATGCTCTGGCGCAGGGGCAGACCGTCCGGCTGCCTACTGACGGTTTTGCCGGGGAACTGGCAGAAAAGCTGAACCAAACCGGGGCGCAGCTGCAAGCCAAAAATGAGATGCTTTCCCGGCGGGACAACGCCCGCACCCAGTGGATCGCAGGGGTCAGCCATGATGTGCGCACCCCGCTGGCGCTGATCTTAGGCTGGGCGGAGCAGTTGGAACAGGACGCACTTTTGCCGGACAGCTCCCGGCAGAAAGCGGCCGGCATCCGCACCCAGTGCGAAAAGCTCCGCACCCTCATTGATGACCTGAACCTGACCAGTAAGCTGGAATACGGTGCCCAACCCCTGCGCCGGAAAGACCTCCGGGCAGGGCCGCTGTTCCGGCAGCTGGTGGCGCAGTTCTGCGAAAGCCCACTGGCAGAGCGCTGCGGGATCACGCTGGAACAGGAAGAACCGGCAGAGCAGACGGTGCTTTCGGTGGATGAGGCGCTGATGGCACGGCTGCTGGAAAACCTGCTGAACAACAGTGTCCGGCATAACCCAAAGCCGGTGAACATTACCGTGCACACCCGGCGGGCAGGGGAGCGCTTCTGCCTGACCGTAGCGGATGACGGTATTGGCTATCCCCCTGCCGTTCTGGCAGCGCTGAACGCTGCGGAGCCTGCCGAAAATGCGCCTCATATCCTTGGCCTGTATGTAGTGCAGCAGATCGCCGCCGCCCATGGCGGCAGGGCAGTGTTCGGACAGAACACCCCCCACGGTGCCAAAGCGGTGGTGTACCTGCCGCTGGGCTGAAAATTTATCGGAATTCTTGCTTTTCCCGGCCGGATTTCTTATACTTTGAACAAAGAAGTCTTTTTTTGGTGCAAAACACAGGAGGAATCATGGCTGAGATTTCAAGTCTGCTGACATTGCAGGGCCAGCTTGCGCTGCTGACCCTCATTGGCTTTTTTCTGGCCCGCAAGGGCATCATCAATGCGCAGGGACGCAAGTGCCTGACTGACCTGCTCATCAATGTCATCCTGCCCGCGAACATCATCCAGTCGTTTCTGGTGGAGTTCAGCTGGGATGTGCTGAAGAGCAGCGCGTCGATCCTTGTGATCTCGCTGGCGCTGCAGATCGGCTGTGTGGTGCTGTGTGCCCTGGGCTACAACTGGCTGCCCTTTGCAAGGCGGAGCGTTTACCAGTATGGCACGGTCTGCTCCAACGGTGCGTTTCTGGGCAGCGCACTGGTGGACGGCATCTGGGGCAGCAGCGGCCTGCTGCTCAGCTCCATCTACCTTATCCCCCAGCGTGTGGCAATGTGGTCGGTGGGCGTGAGCTACTTTCTGCAGGACGAAAAGCCCGCTTCCAAAGAGGAGATGCGGGCAGACCGCAGGGCCGTGCTGCGGAAAACATTCACCCACCCCTGCATCCTGGCGGTCGTGGTGGGCATGGTGCTGATGGCCTCTCAGCTGCCGCTGCCCGGCTTTTTGGGCCGCACCGTCAAGAGCCTGAGCAATTGCAATATGGGTGTTTCCATGATCCTGATCGGTGCCATCATCGGCAGCAGCCGGATGGGCAAACTCTGGGATAAGGACTGCTTCCTCTACTGCCTCATCCGGCTGGGGCTCATCCCGGCGGCGGTGCTGCTGGGATGCAGGCTCTGCGGCGCGGAGAGCCTTGTGACCGGTGTTTCCGTGGTATTGGCAGCCATGCCCATGGGCGGTGTGACCGCCGTTCTGGCGGAAAAGTACGGCGGGGATTCCGCCTTTGCCAGCAAGTGCGTGGCGGTCTCCACGGTGCTTTCCCTCATCACCACACCGCTGTGGTGCATGGTCGTGTAAGGGTGGGGCCGACCGCTGCGCCCGCACCCGGAACCTGCGGCAAAATGCGAAAAACACCTTGTCAATGGCAATCATGGCCGAAGAATCACGGTACTTTTTGTCCAATCGGCGAATAGCCTTTGCCGCCGGATGGTGATACAATAGGCAAGGTGTTGCGCGGCGGTGCCGCAGAATGCCATAACATGACAAAAATAAGGAGAGCGCGTGGAAAATGGAACCATTTTATCTGATGCCCGGGCAGGAACGCTGTGAACAGTTTAAGGATGCGAACGGTGTGCCCAAAGTCCGCTACTCCTATTGTTCGCTGAACGGGGCGCTGTTCCGCTGTGTGAGCCGCAGCGTGGAAGAAGCCGAGCGCCTGTGCGAGGACTGGCTGGTGGGTCAGGACCGCTGCTACATCAACTGAAAAATGCACCCTCTGCTCCTTTGCGGAATAAGCTGTAAGAGAATCAGCTGATCGGCAAAGGAGTTTTTTTATATGATGAATGGCATCCTGCGTATCCAGACCTATCGGCCCCGGCAGTCGGCTCCGGTGGAGGGAGTGACTGTTGTGATCACCGGCAGCGGCTTCACGGCTCACCGCATCACCGATGCCGAGGGCAATGCCGAGGATGTGGCCATCTGTGCCCCGGCCTGCGCCCTCTCGCTGGACGAGAACAACACCACGACCCTGCCCTATGCCGTGTGCAGCCTGACGGCCAGAAAGCCGGGCTACCGCACCGTCCGCATCCAGGGCATCCAGATCTTTGCCGGGCAGGTCACGCTGGCCCGGCCTGAGATGATCCCGGACACCGAGGAGGGAAAAGACATTGTCGACCCGCCTGTGATCATCCCCACCCACGCTCTGTTTGCGGGGAACGGCGGCAGCGGCCCGGCTCCCACCGATCCATGCACCGGCAGCCGGGTGCTGGACCGTGTCATCGTGCCCAAAAATATTACGGTCCATCTGGGCAGGCCCGCCGCCTCGGCCCGGAACGTGACGGTGTCCTTCCGGGATTATATCGCCAATGTGGCTTCCAGCGAGGTCTACCCCACTTGGCCCATTGAAGCGTTGAAAGCGAACATCCACTGCCAGATCTCGCTGGCGCTCAACCGTATTTACACCGAGTGGTATCCCAGCAAGGGCTACACCTTCAATATCACCAACTCCACCAGCTACGATCAGTATTACGTCCATGGCCGCACCGTGTTCGATGTGATGGTAAAGCTGACGGATGACATCTTCAACACCTACATCCGCAAGACCGGCACCGTGAATCCCTACTACTCCGAATACTGTGACGGAAAGTCCGTTACCTGCCCGGGGCTCAAGCAGTGGGGCACGGTCACGCTGGCAAATCAGGGACGCAATGCCCTGAGCATCCTCAAGTACTATTACGGCAGCGATATCGAGATCGTCCGCACCAGCAACATCCAGTCCATCCCCAGAAGCTATCCGGGTTCCCCCCTCCGGCAGGGAGACCGAGGCACGGCGGTGTTCACCCTGCAGCGGCAGCTGAACCGCATCACCAAGGATTACCCCTTCCTTGGCCTGCTGACCGTGGACGGGATCTTTGGCAGCAGGATGACCGAGACCGTGAAGAGATTCCAGAAGCAGTTCAACCTGACCGCTGACGGCGTGGTGGGGCGGCAGACCTGGTATAAGATCAGCTATATCTATGTGTCGGTCAAGGATCTTGCGGAGCTGACCAGCGAGGGCGAGGTGTCCAGCGGCACTCTCTCGGACGGCACATGGGGCGGCACCGTACTGCGCACCGGCTCCACCGGCAGCGCCGTGGAACAGCTGCAGTTCTGGCTGAATACGCTGGCACAGTATGAGTCTTCCATCCCATCGTTAACAGTGGACGGCGTTTACGGCACTGGAACGGCCAACACGGTGCGGGCCTTCCAGCGCAAATACGGCCTGACCGTTGACGGCGTGGTGGGCCGTGACACATGGACCGAGCTGTACGACCAGTTCCGCAGCATCCAGTCCGACAACGGCACCCCCAATGCCTACCCCGGCACCGCCCTGCGGGAGGGTGCAAGCGGACAGAATGTGCGGCTGGTGCAGTTCTGGCTCAAGATCGCGCGCACGGTGTACTCGAACCTGAACAACATCACGGTGGACGGCAAGTTCGGCAGTGCCACCACAGCGGCAGTCAAGCGGTTCCAGACCTACTTTGGCCTGACCAGCGACGGTGTGGTGGGCCGCACGACATGGAACAAGCTATACGAGGTGTACAACGACATCGCCAACAAGCTGCTGTCGTCCAGCCTGCGCCCCGGCGAGTACCCGGGCGTGCTGCGCAAAGGCTCTTCCGGCACAGCGGTGCGGGAGCTGCAGTTCTACCTCTACCTCATGAGCGCCTACGAGAGCAGCATCCCGGCCATTGGCATCGACGGACAGTTCGGTGCTTCCACCGAAGCTGCCGTGCGGGCCTACCAGCGCTTTGCGGGGCTGACTGTAGATGGCATCGTGGGACGTACCACATGGAACAGCCTGTACGACAAGGCGTCCACTCTGCGGACATCCGGGCCGGTGGTCACCCTGAAACGCCTGCCCTACCCCGGTACCCCGCTCACAGTAGGGTCTTCCGGCAGTGCAGTGCTCTACTACAGCCTGCTTTTGCAGCGCATTGCCTACTACTTTACCAGCGTGGAGGCCCCGCCCCTCTCCGACCAGTACACCGACGAGACTGCCGTCGCCACCCGCAGCGCACAGGAGCTGCTGGGCCTGCCCGAGACCGGCATTGCGGATGCCGACACATGGACAGCTGTGGAAGCGCTGAGCCTGCAGCTCGCCGCCGAAATGCCCAACCCCGACCGCAGCATCGGGCATGGCCCGGTCTACCCGGGCCGGGCCATCGGCGCGGGCAGCGTGGGGCCGGACGTGGCGCAGGTGGAGACATGGCTGAACGGGCGTTCCTGCCTGTACTGCACCGAGGGCTATGTGACCGAGAACCGCCGCTTCGGCCCGGAAGAGACTGCCGCCGTCCGGCTGGCACAGCAGCGGGCCGGGCTGCTGGTGACCGGCACCGTGGACCGCGGAACATGGGCTGCGCTGCAGGCCCAGAGCTGCCCACACTGCAGCAAGGAGGAATGAGCGATGGCACGACTTCTGATCTACGATGCCTACGAGAACAAGGTATACACCTATGCAAACCTGAACGAGAACGACCCCATGCCCTACAGCACCGGCACCACCCTGCGGGTGCGGGAATTCCGTGGCAAATCCGCCAGCCCCACCCTGTGGACCACCATTGCGGCCATGGAAGCGTGGAACCTGACCCGCCGCAAGTACGGCAAGGGCATCCCGGTGGGGTATGCCTTCCGCCGCATCTGGGAGGGCGGCCACGGCACCCGCAGCCAGCACTACGCGGGCGTATCCTTTGACGTGGGCCAAAGCCTGACCCAGACCGCCCGCACGGCCATCTACAACGCAGCCCGGGGCACCGGGGCATGGGGCTATGTGGAGCCGCTGAGCCAGACCCCCACATGGGTGCACATGGACCGCCGCTACGGCACGCCCGCCTGCAGCGGCACCACCGCCGGGTATCCTACCCTGAGGCGGGGAAGCCGCGGCTGCTATGTGATGATTCTGCAGGACGCGCTTTCCACGCTGGGCTACCAGACCGGGAGCCGCATCGACGGCATCTTTGGTGCCCGGACGGAGGAAGCGCTGAAAGGCTTCCAGCGGCGCACGAGCCTGCGTGTGGACGGTGTGTGCGGCTGCAACAGCTGGAAAAAGATCAGCACCGCCGTCATCGGCGTGGGACGGACAAAAACGACGATCGATTAGCAGAAACTCCCCCAGTCACCTTCGGTGCCAGCCCCCTCGGAGATGGGGCCTTTGGCAAAACCGCAAGCTTTTCCTCTTCGCCAGAGGCTCCCTCATTGAGGGAGCTGGCAAACCCAAAGGATTTGACTGAAGGAGTTCCCCCGTGAAACATCCTTCGCTTCCCATCACCGAAAGTTGAAACTTTCTCCCGCATCTGCCCTTTTCGTTGCGCGGTTTAGAAAAACGTGCTAAAATAGCTCTATTATTAAAATGGTTCATGTTGAAAACAAGAGGATTTGAGGGGTATTGTATCATGGAATTTTCCAAACGACTGGACTTGTTCGGCGACGAGATCTTCGCCGCACTGAACGAACGCAAGGTAGCTCTGGAAGCACAGGGCCGTACCATTTATAATCTGAGCGTCGGCACGCCGGACTTTGCGCCTGCCGAGCACATCCGCAAGGCCATGATGGATGCCGCTGCCGACCCGCAGAATTGGAAGTACAGCCTGCGCGACCTGCCTGAGCTGCTGGATGCTGTGTGCGGCTACTACAAGCGCCGCTTCGGCGTAGAGATCACGCCGGATCAGGTGGCCAGCTGTGCGGGCAGTCAGGAGGGCGTGGGCCACATTGGTATGGTGCTGTGCGACGAGGGCGACACCGTGCTGTTGCCCACTCCCTGCTACCCGGTGTTCATTGCGGGCAGTCTGCTGGGCGGCGCAAAGCCGTGGTATTACCCGCTGACCAAGGAGCACGGCTTCCTGCCTTATGTGAAGGACATCCCGGAGGATGTGGCCCGCAAGGCAAAGTATATGATTGTCTCCCTGCCCGCAAACCCGGTGGGCAGCGTCGGCTCCCCGGAGCTGTACGCCGAGCTGGTGGCCTTTGCCAAAAAGTATGACATTCTCATCATCCACGACAACGCCTACAGCGACATTATCTTTGACGGGGCCGTGGGCAACAGCTTCTTCAATACGCCGGGTGCCATGGATGTGGGCGTGGAGTTCTTCAGCCTGTCCAAAAGCTTCAACGTCACCGGTGCCCGCATCAGCTTTCTTGTGGGCCGGAGGGACGTGGTAGCCGCCTTTAAAAAGCTGCGCGGCCAGATCGATTTCGGCATGTTCCTGCCGGTGCAGAAAGCCGCCATCGCCGCCCTGACCGGCCCGCTGGACATGGTAAAAACGCAGTGCGGCCTGTACCAGCAGCGCCGCGACGCTCTGTGCGGCGGCCTGCGTTCCATTGGCTGGAATGTGCCGGACAGTCACGGCAGCATGTTCGTGTGGGCACCCATCCCGGCAAAGTACGCAAAGAGCATGGACTTCTGTCTTGACCTTGTGGAAAAGAGCGGTGTGCTGTGCACGCCGGGTTCCAGCTTCGGCCCCTTGGGCGAAGGCTACGTGCGCTTTGCCCTCACCCTGCCGCCGGAGCGCATTGCCGAGGCGGTGCAGTCCATCAAGGCAAGCGGTATCCTGAACTAAAAAATAACGGGAACGTCCATGCGGCGTTCCCGTTATTTTTATGCGTTCACAATATTCTCTCCCGCGCCATCCAGCCATGTGCGCAGGTTGTTGGCAGTAATATCCATCAGCCGCTGCAGGGCTTCGTTGGTGGCCCACGCGATGTGCGGTGTCAGCAGGGCATTCGGCAGGCCGCGCAAAGGGCTTGCCTGCGGCAGCGGTTCAGTGCCAAAGGCATCGGCACCGTAAAAGCCAAGCTTCCCGTTTTTCAGCGCATCGGCCACGGCCTGCTCGTCCACCAGCGCACCGCGGGCGGTATTCAGCAAGATCATGCCGGGCTTTGCCTTGGCAAGGGTGGCCGCGTTGATCAGCCCCCGTGTTGCAGGTGTTGCCGGGCAGTGCAGGCTGAGCACATCGCTGCGGGCAAGCAGGGTGTCAAGATCCACGAACTCCACACCGTCGGCTTCGTACTCCGGCCGAACGGTGCGGGTGCACACCAACACCTCCATGCCAAAGGCCTTGGCAATGCGGGCAGTCTGCCGGCCAATGCTGCCGTAGCCATAGATGCCAAAGGTCTTGCCCAGCAGTTCCACCTGCGGCAGCAGACCGTAGGCCGCAGGCTCCTCGGTGCGCCATTGGCCGTCCTGCACAAGGCGATGGTAACGGTCGGCGCACTGGCAGATGGCCAGCAGCAGGCTGAAGGTCATCTGTGCCACACTGTAAGTAGAATAGCCCGGCACGTTGGCTACCGGCACGCCATGGCGGCGGCAGGCCTTCAGATCAAGGTTATCCGTGCCGGTGGCAATGATGCCCACCCACCTGAGCTTCGGGCACTGGGCCAGAACGGCTTCGTCGATGCGGCACTTATTCAGGAACACGATCTCCGCATCCCCGATGCGCGGCACCACCTCTTCCTGCGCGGTGCGCCCATAGCGGGTGATGTCCGGCACAAGCGCCTTCACACCCGACCAGTCCAGATCTCCCTGCTGTATGGCATAATCTTCCAGAACCACTGCTTTCATTTCAACTTCCTCACTTTCACATCATACGGGATACAGTGCCAGCACGGTGCCCTGCGGGCTTTCGCGGCTTTCCAGCGCGGCATAGCCTCGAGCCAGCAGGATGGCAATGTGCACCCGGTCGGCCAGCGGGAGCCATACCGGCGGCACATTCTGCGCAAGGCACCCGGCCTGCAGCAGAAAACACGGTGCCAGACTGTCCAGCGGACGGATAGCCCGCAAAGCAAACCCCTGACGCAGATACAGCGGGATCAGCTCTTCTGCCGCACATTCCACCACGGCCCACCGTGCCCGCTGTCGGGCAAGAAACTCCTGCCGGGCAGCAGCCGCAGCCAGCAGCGGCGCAAGGGTCTCGGCGGCATGGCCGTCCGGCCCGGCTGCCGGGGTCAAAAAATATCCGCCTGACGTGCGGTTCCAGCCCAGAAATCGGCGCAGCGCAGCCGCCGCTGCCACATTGGCATCCATGGGCAGCAGGATGCACCCGGCTCCCGGCACACCGCGTGTACTGTACACGCCCCACACCTCGCCTACCGTCAGCATCCGCAGCACCTCGCTGCGCGGACGGTACACACTGCTCACTTCGCTCTGCGCCAGCCGGCAGAATTCCTCCGCCGAAAGCCGCCTTACCTGCCGCGTGCGCGGCGGGTCACAAACCTGGATCATTTGGTTTCCCCCATTCTTTTTCAGTATGCATCCAGTATACCGGACCGGGGGCGAGAATCGGCGCGAAACAGGGCCGCTCTTTTTGTTTTACAGATCCAGCGTTACATCCTCGCTCAGCACCTGACCAATGGGCTTTGCAATGCACAGGTCGGCTTCCGCATCTGCCCCGGTGGGCTGCATATTGATAACCACCAGATGGTCGCCCCGGAAGTACCGGATCAGTCCTGCCGCCGGGTACACCACAAGGCTTGTGCCGCCGATGATCAGGGTATCCGCATGGCGGATGGCGTTCACCGCGCCGGACAGCACCTCCTCGTCCAGCCCTTCTTCATACAGCACCACATCCGGCTTGACGATGCCGCCGCACTCGGTGCAGCGGGGCACACCGGTGCTGTTGGCAATGAAATCCACATCGTAGAACTTACCGCAGCGGGTGCAGTAGTTGCGCAGGGTGCTGCCGTGCAGCTCGTACACCGTGCGGCTGCCCGCCGCCTGATGCAGGCCGTCGATGTTCTGGGTGACGACCGCTTTCAGCCTGCCCTCCCGTTCCAGCTTTGCCAGCCGCAGGTGGGCCGCGTTGGGCTTTGCCCCCTTCACGATGAGCTTATCGCGGTAAAAACGGTAAAACTCCTCCGGATTCTCCTCCCAGAAAGTGTGACTCAGGATGGTTTCCGGCGGGTAGGCGTACTTCTGATGATAAAGTCCGTCCACGCTGCGGAAGTCCGGGATGCCGCTCTCGGTGGAAACGCCCGCCCCGCCAAAGAACACGATGCTGCTGCTTTTGGCAATGATCTCTTCCAATGCCTGTACCATAACAAAAAAACGCCCCTTTCGCCGGATGTACATTTGTGTTAAGATAGCTTCAGTATAACACAAACTCACAGGAAAGGAAGCGCAACTTTTGAACGTCTGGTATGTGAACAGCATTCTGGGAACCTTCCGGCTGGAAGAGGAAAACGATGCCATCTGCGGGCTGACCCTCTGCCCGGACGGCGTGCCGGAACTGGAACCGCTGCCCCGCAAGGTGTGCGAGACACCGCTTTTACAGGAAGCCGAGGAGCAGCTGAACGAATATTTTGCCGGGGCGCGCAGGGAATTCGATCTGCCGCTGGCCCCCAAGGGCACCCCCTTCCAGAAGGCCGTCTGGGCCGAGATGAACAAGATCCCCTACGGTGAGACCCGCACCTACGGCCAGCTGGCCGCCGCTGTTGGCAGACCCAAGGCCAGCCGTGCCGTTGGCGGTGCCTGCCACTGCAACCCCATCGCCATCCTTCAGCCCTGCCACCGGGTGGTGGGCAGCACCGGCAAGCTCACCGGCTACGCCTATGGCGTGGAGATGAAGCAATATTTGCTGGAGTTGGAACAGCAGGAGTAATTTTATGATCGGAATGCCCTCCGCGTTCGCTCTGGGCATTTTCAGCGGAAAATTTATTTTATATTTGTGTTTCAGAAAAGCCTGCGGGCTTTTCTGAAACACTTTTTCACCGTAGGGTCGCTGTGGGAAACTGCATCATACACAAAAGAGCCATTGCACATCCATTTTGTGCAACGGCTCTTTATTTTTCACTCCGTTTTACTGTGCACTGTAAATGCTGCCCATCGTCCAGGAATTATCCGCGCTGTACTTGGCGTGGTTGCGCAGGTAGGTGACCCATGCGCCGTAGCCGTTGCCTGCAGAGAGATGCACGCCATCCGGCGCTGCAAGCATCTCCTTCAGGTTGCCCTCGCCGTCGGCAAGGGTCTCCCACAGGTCAAGGTAAACGCATCCCTTGCTGGCGGCCAGCTGAGCCAGCTGCTCGTTCACACCGCGCAGCACATCCGATGCAAGGCCGGGCTTTTCGGCAGCTGCCGAGGGTCGCACCGGCGGGATAGACTGCACGTAGATCACGCAGTCCTCGCCCAAAGCCTCGCGCAGCATATCCAGCATCTGGCCATAGTAGGCAAGGAAGCGATCCGAAGCGCCCAGCGTGGTGAGGGTGTTAGTGCCCAGCAGGATATACAGCTTCTTGGGCCGGGCAGCGGCCAGCACATCCAGCGCTACCTCCTGCCCGCGGGTGGGGCTTTTGACTGCGCTGCGGTTCACAATGGCATCCGGGCCAACGCCGGTATAGCCGCAGATGAGTGCCCCGTCCAGATTGATCTGGTAATCCGAGAAGCCCACCGTCAGACTGTCGCCCAGAAAGGCTGCGTCCGCAAAGTAGCTCAGGTCCACCTGCCCGCAGCTGGGCTGGCGGATGACGCTGGCATCATAGGCTTTGACGGTATAGGCCCCAGCGCTCTGCTTTGCAGGGCCAAAGTTCTCCAGTGTGACGGCCTGCCCACCGGTGCTGCCATCCTGTGCAGCACTGCTGCTGTCCGCTTCGCCCTGCATGGGCAGCGGTGCCAGAATGTTCTCGGCAATGCCGCTGGCGTTGGTGGACGGGGTATCGTCCGCGCCCTCTGCGCCCTTTTCCAGAATGGCCGTGATGGCGTAGGATACCAGCAAAATGGCGACCACTGCGCCCAGAAAGCGCAGCTTGCCGCTGACTGTACCGCGCCGTGCCCGGCGCGGCGCAGAATGATACTCGTGTGAAATGCCCATGGTTTTTCCAGCTTTCTCCATTTTTCCCGCACAGAAGGGGGTTTTATCCGCCCGGGGCTGTGCGTTTTTTATTTTATCATAATTTTTTTGCCTGTGCAACCAATTAGGTCTTGCATACAACAGGCAAAACAGGTACAATAAGGATGTGGTAATTTTGCACATTTTACAAAAGGGTGTGCACATGCCGCAAACTTTTTTGTATCACTTGCAGCATCCGGTTTGTTTGCCGCACGGTCTGCGGGCAGTGCAGGGCCTTTAGACCAAACCCCACTCTGGCGGCGCGGAAGCCGGAACCTGCAGCGATGTACAAATGATAAGAATGAAATTTGCAAAAGGAGGTACTCATGGCCAAGAATGTGATCATTGGTCAGAGCGGCGGTCCTACCGCCGTGATCAACTCCAGTCTGGCAGGCGTGTACAAAGCCGCCTGCAGCCTGGGTGCAGACAAGGTGTACGGCATGAAATACGGCATCGAAGGTCTGCTCAAGGAAGAAATGCTGGAGCTGAACGTCCTGCTGGACGACCGCATGAGCATTGAACTGCTCAAGCGCACGCCTTCCAGCTACCTTGGCAGCTGCCGTTACAAGCTGCCGGACCCGGATGTGGACTCCGCACCCTTCATCAAACTGTTCACCCTGTTTGACAAGTACGACATCTGCGCGGTGTTCTACATTGGCGGTAACGACTCCATGGACACCATCGCAAAGCTTTCCCGCTACGGTGAGCGCGTGGGCAGCAGCGTGCGGTTCATCGGTGTGCCCAAAACCATCGACAACGACCTGTGCCTGACCGACCACACCCCCGGCTACGGCTCTGCCGCCAAGTACATTGCCACTATTTTAAAGGAAGTCATCCGGGATTCCTCCGTGTATGACATCCGCAGCGTGACCGTGGCCGAGATCATGGGCCGACATGCGGGCTGGCTTGCCGGTGCGGCCTGCCTTGCGGGCGGCGACGACTGCGAAGGCCCGGATCTGATCCTGCTGCCGGAGGTGCCCTTCGATCAGGACAAGTTCCTTGCCAAGGTGGACGAGCTGCAGCGCCGCAAGTCCAATGTGATCATTGCGGCCAGCGAGGGCGTAAAGACCGCCGACGGCACCTATCTGTGCGATCTGGTGTCCACCGCAGGCCAGCTGGATGCCTTTGGCCACAAGGCCGTGCTCAGCGGCACCAGCCGTTATCTCTCCGACCTCATCCACGACAAGCTGAACTGCAAGAGCCGTGCCATCGAGTTTTCCACCCTGCAGCGCTGCGCCAGCCATCTGGCCAGCCGCACGGATGTGAACGAAGCCTACGCTGTGGGCGGTGCCGCAGCAGCAGCAGCGTTTGCGGGCGAGACCGGCCGCATGATCGCGCTCAAGCGCATTTCCGCTTATCCCTACCAGTGCATCACCGAGTCGGTGGATGTGCAGCAGGTGGCAAACCTTGAAAAGAAGGTGCCGCTGGACTGGATCAGCCCCGACGGGATGCAGGTGACTGCTGCCTTTGAGGAGTACGCCCGCCCGCTGATCCTGGACGAGGTGACCCCCGTCTATGTCAACGGCACCCCGCGCCACATCCGTCTGTAATCCCTTTTCCCGCGTCTGTTTTCGTGCATCCTGCACGTAATATTATATTGCCGAAACAGAAAAACAAAAAAGGAGAAATCATCATGGGTAAAAATGCAATCGTTGGTCAGTCTGGCGGTCCTACTTCCGTCATCAATGCAAGCCTTGCGGGTGTCTTTGAGAGCTGCAAGAGCCGCGGCGCAGAGATCGTTTACGGTATGTGCAATGGCGTTGCCGGTTTGCTGGAGGAGCGGGTGGTGGATCTTTCCACCGTGCTGACGGACGATCTGGACATCGAGCTGCTCAAGCGCACCCCGTCCAGCTTCCTCGGCAGCTGCCGCTACAAGCTGCCGGACTGGCATGAGGACGAGACCGTCTACAAAAAGCTGTTCGCCATTCTGGAAAAGCTGAACATCGGCTACTTCTTCTACATCGGCGGCAACGACTCCATGGACACCATCGGCAAGCTGGCTGAGTACGGCGAACGCATCCAGAGCGACATCCGCTTTATGGGCGTGCCCAAGACCATCGACAACGACCTGATGGTCACCGACCACACCCCCGGCTACGGCTCTGCTGCCAAGTACATTGGTGTGGTGATGAAGGAGATCATCCGCGATGCCACCGTGTACGGCACCAAGTACGTCACCGTGGTGGAGATCATGGGCCGCAACGCCGGCTGGCTGACCGCCGCCGCCGCACTGGCCAAGGCCGAGGACTGCGAGGGCGTGGATATGATCTGCCTGCCGGAGGTGCCGTTCAACATCGAGCATTTTATCGACAAGGTGGAGCGGATGCAGCGGGAGAGCAGATCCGTCGTCATCGCCGTCAGCGAGGGCGTGAAGCTGGCAGACGGGCGCTATGTCTGCGAGCTTTCCGATGACGCGCACTTCGTGGACGCATTCGGCCACAAGAGCCTGACCGGCACGGCGCGCTATCTGGCCAATCAGGTGGCGGGCAAGCTGAAAACCAAGACGCGCTCCATCGAGCTCTCCACGCTCCAGCGCTGCGCGGCGCACGTTTCCAGCCGCACGGACATCACCGAGGCCTATCAGGTCGGCGGCGCGGCGGCCAAGGCGGCGTTTGAGGGACACACGGGCGAGATGGTCGCGATTGAGCGCATTTCCAACGACCCGTATCAGTGCACGACGCGGCTGGTCGATATCCATCAAATCGCCAACTTCGAAAAGAAGGTGCCGCTGGAGTGGGTGAACAGCTATCGAACGGACATGGAACCGGCGTTCCTGCAATATGCGCGGCCGCTGATTCAGGCGGAGCTGACCCCGGTGTATATCGACGGCCTGCCGAGACATATTTTTATGAAATAAGCAATAATTGTGCAAAAAGCAAATTCTGCACAAAATGCGGGCGCGCAATGCACGCCCCTACGGGTACGGCGATACAATACACGGTTACTTTTTTTCCTACAACGTTGTAGGGGG
>ENA-ORRO01000938-ORRO01000938.1-human-gut-metagenome-genome-assembly--contig:-NODE-938-length-22169-cov-7.644162_pt1 | contig 22169 bp, 24 predicted proteins | sample MGYA00242176_ERZ509136 | MGnify/ENA primary metagenome ERZ509136 (study PRJEB26280, sample SAMEA2338644) | human gut metagenome | biome: human gut; feature: human-associated habitat; material: faeces...
AGATTGATGACGAGCAGTTTGAAAAACTCGCTCAAAAACAAAAAGACGGTCTTATTACCGTAGCGGACTGTTGCCGGGAACTCGGCATTAGTCGGTCTACATGGTATGACCGGGTAAGAAAGGCAGGGTGAATATGAAGTCAAAGAAGAAAAGGCGTTGGCTTTGGATTGTCATAATTATTATCGCAATTAGTTCGATAATCGCCATCTTCGGGCAAGACGATGACCCAGCGGGGAATAGCGATTCCAAGATTGAAGTTACTCCTACACCAGAGCTTCTAACGAACGAAGTGGGTATGGCCACCTTCGATGAGATTTATAGAGCCTATAAAGATAACGAGCTGGTGGCAGATGATATGTATAAGCATAATCGTTATCAAATCACGGCTAAGATCGATGGGATGACGAACGACGGCCTATTTAATCTTACTGGTGGAGCAACCCTGACTCTTGAAACTAAAGTTGATAACACTATTGTTGTTTTCTATGCTGAGTTCGAGAAAGACCAAGAAGATAATCTCAAAACCGTAAAAGTCGGAGATACGATTACCTTTATTGGGGAATGTCTTAGCGCGGGATCGTGGTCAGATTGTGAGATGATAGCCCAATGAAATATTTTTTCAAGTTTATTGGTTTTATGATTGAAGTGATATTCATCCTTTTGGTGTTGGCGTTTATCATTCCCAAAATTTTATAATCGGCTTCTGCAAGGGCAGGAGTGACAGCCATGACGGGCTATCTGTGTAGAAATGCACGGGTAGCTCGTTTTTTTTTGTTGGAAAGGAAATGCGCATGAATTATGAAAAACTCTCAGGCTCTATCCGAGCCGTGATCGACCGCCGACCGGGAGATAACGGAGCATACAGTGACCTTTTTTCTCTATGCCGGGAGTGGGAAACCGAAGATTTCTCGGCGGCACATAAGGTAAACAAGGAGCTGCTGGCGCTTTCCGCAGATCAGGTAGTCCGTGGTGGCGGAGCGAAGTTCTATGAACAATGGCGGCGGTGTCTTCTCTTTGAAGCGCCCCATGATTTTGACTCTTTCATGACCTACATCGAACTCGACCGCAAGCCGGAAAAGCGGTTCTATGCGCCCCGTAAGCACTATCTCAGACCAATGGTGCAGGGGTTTCAAGATGTTCTGGACGGGAAGCTGCGCCTTTTGACGATCTCCATGCCAAAGCGAGCGGGAAAGTCTCAAACGGGTATCAATTTTGTGAATATGCTCTCTGGCAAGTTCCCTGACCGCTCTACCCTGATGGAAGGGACAGGCGATGACCTTGTAAAGAGCTTCTACAACGGCTGTCTGGAATACCTGACAGTCCCCAACGAGTACCTGTTCTACGATGTATTCCCGGACGCACGGCTGGTACAGACCAACGCCGACACGAAGACGGTGAACCTGAAAAGCAAGTCCCGTTTCCCCACAATCATGTGTCGTTCCATTGACGCTCGGCAGGTAGGCTTGTCCGAAGCCACCAATGTCCTCTACCTTGATGACTGCGTGGAGGGTCGTGAGGAAGCGAAGAACCGCCAGCGGCTTGATGACAAGTGGGAAGTGATCTCTGGCGATATTATGGGTCGTGCCATTGAAGGTACGCCGATGGTCTTTACCGGTACTCGCTATTCCCTGTATGACCCCATCGGTCGTGTGCAGGAACACGCTCAGCGGGAGGGCTGGGCTTGGAGAGCGATTGAGATACCCGCTCTCGATCTCGTGACGGACGAGAGCAATTATGAATACGAGCGGGAGGGCAAGAAGGTCTTTACCACCGCCTATTTTCGGGAGCAGCGGGAGCTTCTGAGCGCAGAGCAGTTTGAGAGCGAGTTCCAGCAACAGCCTTTTGAAGCGAAAGGTCTGCTGTTCAACAAGGACGAGCTGAACTACTTCTTCGAGTTGCCGAAAGACCGTGACCCAGATACCATCATCGCCGTTGGCGATACGGCGGAAAGCGGCTCAGACTCGACCTCCATGCCGGTGGCGAAGATTTACGGCAGCGATGTGTATATCGTTGATGTGGTCTTTGATGACTCCCCCGCTGAGGTGACGAAGCCGGAATGCGCCAAATGCCTGATTGAAAATAAAGTTGCTTCTGCTGTTTTTGAGTCCAACAACGCCGGTCAGTATTATGCCAGAGATGTTGACCAGATTATTCGTGAGCGTGGGTATTCCGTGGGTATCCGCACGAAGCGCACGATCTCCAACAAGCAGACCCGTATTGAGTTCGCTTCGGACAATATCAAGAAGAACTTCTACTTCAAGCACCCTTCTACCTACAAGCGGGGCAGTCAGTATTGGAACTTCATGAAGGAAGTGACCACATACACCCGCTCCGGTAAGGTTCCACACGATGACGCTCCCGATTCCCTCTCCCTGTTGGAGAACGAAATCCGTATGCTGTCCGGGGGCAAGGTGGAGGTTTTCAAACGGCCTATTTGAGTCCTTTACTTTCGTTGTAGCGAATGGTATAATTAAAAGTTTGCTATTGACAAGCATTGGAGAGTTTGATACAATGATAAGAGAGAAAATGGGTAGAGGGGAGGTATTCTGCCTTGGGTCATTTCGGTCGTAAGAAAATCTTTACTGATGTGACAGAGATCACACGGGACAATGTTCTGGAAGTGTTGAGAAAGGCACTTATTACGCATTGGTCAAACAAGGCGGATATGGAGTACCTCTACGCTTACTACAAGGGTAGACAGCCGGTGCTGAACCGCAAGAAGGAAGTTCGCCCGGAAATTAAAAATACGGTGGTCGAGAACCGTGCCAATGAGATCGTGTCCTTCAAAGTTGGCTACCTGATGGGCGAACCTATTCAGTATGTCAGCCGAAGTGACAACAAGTCAGTTGCCGACAAGATCACCACTCTGAACGGCTACTGTCTTTCCGAAGATAAGGCCGCAAAGGATAAGGAACTGGCGGATTGGTTCCACATCTGCGGCACAGCATACCGCATGGTGCTTCCTGACAGCGTGTTTGAGAAGGAAAGCGATGAAGCTCCCTTCGAGATTTACACTCTCGACCCTCGGTTTGCTTTCGTGGTGTATGCCAATTCCATCGGTGAACCGCCCGTAATGGGTGTGAAGTACATTCAGCGGTCGGACGGTGCGGTGATTTACAGCATTTATACGAAAGACCGCTATTTCGAGGTTGAAAACCAGAGCATGATCGTCCGGGAAGAAGCTCAGTCGCTTGGTATTCCCATTATCGAATACCCGGCGAACAACGCCCGGTTGGGTGCTTTCGAGATCGTCCTTCCCTTGCTGGACGCTATCAATACGGTGGACAGCAACCGTCTTGACGGTGTAGAACAGTTTGTTCAGGCGCTCATGCTGTTTCACAATGTTGATATTTCCGGCAATGATTTCTCCAAGCTGCGGGACGAGGGTGCGATTAAGTTCAAGGACATTGACCCGCAGTATAAAGCGGAGATCAAGTATCTGACCTCCGAGCTGAACCAGAGTCAGACACAAACGCTGGTCGATCACCTCTATAACACGGTGCTGACGATCTGCGGTATGCCGAACCGCAATGGTGGTACTTCCACCAGCGATACCGGCTCTGCGGTCATCATGCGTGACGGTTGGTCGGCGGCGGAAGCCAGAGCAAAAGACTCCGAGCTGATGTTCAAGCTCTCCGAAAAAGAGTTCTTGAAGCTGGTTCTGCACATCTGTTCCGATCTGAGTGATCTGGAATTGAAGCTGTCGAACGTAGAGGTTCGCTTTACTCGCCGCAATTATGAGAATATCGCTCAGAAAGCAACAGTATTGACTACTATGCTTGCCAATCCGAAGATTGCCCCTGTTCTGGCCTTTACACATTCGGGTATGTTCAGCGACCCGCAGCTCGCGTACCGTATGAGTATGGATTACGCCGAGGAACAGGAGAAAAAGGCCGCTGAACTCGCAACCAAGCAGAAGGAGGTTAATCCTGATGGAGAAGGAAATCCGCCTGACCCCGGCGGCGGTCAGAAAGATTGAAGAAATCTTGACTACGGGAAAGACCGTTGAGATCGCACAGCGGAACGAGAAAGTGGTTGTGTGGGCGGTCAGCAGCAAAAAGAAATATGAACAGCCTATCGCATAGGCGATAGGGACAGCCATTACGGGCTACTGATACCGAAAAGGTATTGGTAGCCCTTTTTCTTTTGATTTAATCGCCGTAAGGCGTTGAATAGGCAGAGAAGCCTTAAATCACAAAACGGAGAGAACCGTAAACACAAAGGTATAGTGCGGAGATGCACTCTAAAAAGCGCAGAAAGGAACGATTGTATGGCAAAGATTGATGTTTCCACCATTGAAGGCTTTGCGAATATGACCGCAGAGCAGAAAGCGGAAGCCCTCGCAAACTATGAGTTTCCCGATCCCGATTATACCGGCTATGTGAAGAAAGATGTCTTTGACAAGACTGCTTCCGAGCTTGCGTCTTGGAAGAAGAAGCACAATGAGCTGCTCTCTGAGGAAGAACGCAAGAAGCTGGAAAATGAGCAGATGTTCGAGGAAATGAAGAACAAGCTGGCGGGGTTGGAAAAGGAGAAGACCGTTTCCAGTTACAAGGCGAGTTTCGCCGCACAGGGTTATCCTGAGCCGCTGGCAACCGAAGCCGCTATCGCTATGGCAAATGGTGAAATGGATAAGGTCTTTGCCGCACAGAAAAAGTTTCTGGAACAGTATGAGAAAGATGTAAAAGCCAAGGTTCTGAAAGACACCCCTAAGCCCCCTGCCGGTGGTAAGGGCGGCGAGATGACCAAGGCTGATTTTCTGAAACTCGACACCAAAGCCCAGTTGGAGTTCGTCAAGGAACATCCTGACTGGCAGACAATTTTGAAGTAATTATGGAGGTATAACACTATGGCTTCTTATCTCGGCTTCCCGTTTGACCCTGAGCTGTTTAACTACAACTGGGCAAACGCAAAAGACCCCACCCTGACCGCTATGTTTGAGAGTGGCGCTGTCGCCCCGAATGCTGAACTGGCGCGGCTGATCGCTAACGGCTCTGACTTCTACACCCTGCCCTTCTACAAGATCATCGGCGGTACTCCTGAGAACTACGATGGCGCAACCGATATCACCCTGACCGACCCCGCTGGCGGCGCTCAGAACGGCATCGTGTTCGGTCGTGCGCATGGCTGGAAGGAGAAGGACTTCATCGTTGACTACAACAGCGGTGCAGACCCCATGCAGCAGATCGTGGCTCAGGTGTCTAAGTATTGGCAGAAGCAGCGCCAGTCCATCATGCTGAAAATCCTCAATGCGGTCTTTGGCGTGACTGGCCGCGGTGAGTTTGCCGGTTGGGCGAACCACACCACCGACCTGTCTTCCGCTTCTACCACTGTTGGTGACGCAAACAAGATGGGTGCAACCACTATCGGTGACGCTATCCAGAAGGCCGTGGGCGACAATCAGGACGCTTTCCAGCTTGTGTTTATGCACAGTAAGGTCGCCACTAACATGGCTGGCCTGAAACTGCTGGACTTCCTCAAGTACACGGACGCAAACGGCGTTGAACGCCCTCTGCGTATCGGCACGGTGAACGGCATGACCGTTATCGTGGACGATGGCTGTCCCACTACCGCCGCTACCACCGGTGAGAGTGCTAAAGCGGCGACCTATACCACCTATGTTCTCGGTCTTGGCGCTATCCAGTATGCTCCGGCCCCGGTGAAGGTTCCTTCCGAACTGACTCGTGACGCTCTCAAGGGCGGCGGCTATGACGCTCTGGTGACTCGTATCCGCGAAACCATGCACCCCAACGGTTTCAGCTTTACCAAGCCCACCAGCGACTATACCGCTTCTCCCACGGACGCTCAGCTTGCGGCTTCCACCAACTGGTCTATCGTGGCTGACCCCAAGACGATTGCGCTGGCAAAGATCATCACCAATGGCTAAGGAGGTTCACCATGTTCTATGTTTCTGACGGGAAAGTGTATGTACGGGAGGGAGATCACTTCCGTAATGTAGGCTTTACCGCAAAGGACAAGGTGATTACTCGGTGCGAACTGGAAAGTACCTCTGTTGTGATGGGTACGGTGGTTGTTGATACCCTCGACAACCCCGTAGCTCTCACCCGTGAGGAAATCATCACCAAGTTCAATCTGTCTGAGAACAATCCTATTCCGGTTATCAAGAAGTCTCGTAAGAAAAGCGAGGAACCGGTAGCGTAACGGGAGGTGGAAAGTGTGACGGACGCTGAAAAGTTGAAAATGGTGCAAGCCATGACTGGCGAGACAGACGAGGGCATTCTTTCCACCTATCTCTCGATTGCTGGTGACAAGGTATGCCGCAAGGCATATCCGTATGACCCGGATGCGCGGCTTGTCCCCTACCAGTACGGTTTTGTACAGGTGGAGATTGCTGTGTATCTGCTGAACAAACGGGGTGCCGAAGGCCAAACCGCTCACAGCGAGAATGGCATCTCCCGTTCCTATGAAGACGGAGATGTGCCGCCTACGCTGCTGAGGGACATCATCCCCTTTGCTTCCGTAATGGGGGGTTGAGCATGAAGACGCTGAACCGCAACAAATCGCCCTTCTGGTATCTGCTGTATGACCGTAAGGTTTCTGCCAAGGATGAGTACGACAACGAGACTGGTGAGGAAATCGTGTTCTACAAGCCTGCCGTGGCGATGAACGCCAATATCTCAGCGGCGACCGGCTCCGCTCAGGTAGAGCAGTTCGGTAATTTCGCTGGGTACGACAAGGTGGTCGTCACCGATGATCTGAGCTGCCCCATTGACGAGAATACCGTACTGTTCATCGACAAGAAGCCTCAGTATGACGAGGACGGGAAGCCGCTCTACGATTACGTGGTTCGCCGGGTCGCCAAGTCCCTCAACTCCATTTCCTATGCGGTCAGTAAGGTGACGGTATCGTGAGTCAGACAATCAATGTTCCGCTCTCCGGGAGAGGGATTGAGCGGTTGATACAGGAAACCGAGAACTGGAAGAACCGGCTTCAAGAGCGGACTGCGGTCTTTCTCGACCGGGTGGCGCAGGAGGGCATGGAGAGAGCTTCTGTCAAGTTCTCGCAAGCCGTTTATGACGGCACGAATGATGTTTCTGTAACGGTAGAAACCCGTGGGAACAATGTTCGAGCGGTGGTGGCGACAGGCGGGGCTACCCTGTTTATCGAGTTCGGTACAGGTGTGACCTACCCGGACGATCACCCGGAAGCGGAAGAACTCGGCATGAAGCGTGGTGAATACGGTCAGGGCCACGGCAAGCAACACTCTTGGGGTTATTACGGCGACCCCGGTACGAACGGTGTACTAAAAGAAAAGAAGAACGGTGGGTTCGTGGTCATCACCCACGGCAACCCCGCCAATATGCCGATGTACGAAACGGTAAAGGAGCTGCAAGACCGGCTCACGGAGATTGCGAAGGAGGTGTTTTCATGATTGATGTGGAGAGTCAAATCTACACGCCGATTGTGGAAGCCCTGAGAGCGCAGTTCCCCGGTATCTTGGTCAGCGGCGAGTATGTCAATGCTCCTACTCGTTTCCCCTATGTGAGCTTGGTGGAGCAGGATAACTACACCACGGAAGATCACATGGATAGCGGAGATACGGAGAGGTTCGCTACGTTGATGTACGAGGTGAATGTCTACTCCGATAAGGCAGGCAGTAAGAAATCTGTTTGCCGAAAGATCATGAGGTTTGTGGACGACCTCATGTACGCCAAGAATTTCAGGCGTATTTCTCTGTCCCCCGTTCCCAATTTGGAGAACGCAACAATCTACCGTCTGGTGGCTCGGTACAAAGCCGAAACAGATGGAACTACTCTTTACAGGAGGTAAATGAAAATGGCTATTTCGACCTATAAAACCTTTCTGATGAAGAAAGGTGATACCGGCGATACTTGGAGCAAGCTGATCGACATCAAGGAGTTTCCCGACCTCGGCGGTGAGCCTGAAATGCTGGAAACCACCACCCTGAGTGATGATATGCAGACTTACATCGCTGGTATCCAGTCCCTCGACGGTCTTTCCTTCACCGCCAACTATACGCTGTCTGATTTTCAGGCTCTCAAGGCCCTCGAAGGCAAGAAAGCCAGTTATGCAGTTTGGTTTGGCGGCACGGAGAGCGCCGGTGTGGTCACTCCCGATGGCTCTAACGGCAAGTTTTCCTTTGACGGTGAGCTGTCCGTGTACCCCGTGGGCGGCGGCGTGAATGAAGTGGTGGGCATGAACATCACCATTGCCCCGTCTACCCCCATCACTTTTTCGGCGACCTGAGACGCCACTAATCGCCATATTGACAAGGAGGATTCGTCATGGCAAAGCAGTTGACCATCAATGACCCTACTACCGGCGTGACCTACACGCTGGAATATACCCGCAAGTCCGTCGAGATGATGGAGAAAAGCGGCTTTGTTGCCGAAGAAGTGGAACGCAAACCGATGACTATGCTCCCGGCACTGTTTGCTGGTGCGTTTCTCGCTCACCATCGCTTTGTGAAGCGTGATGTGATCGACAACATTTATGCTCGCCTGACTCATAAGGACGAGCTGATCTCCGCTCTGGTGGAGATGTATAACGAGCCTCTGCTGAGTCTTCTGGATGACCCGGAGCAGCAGGAGGATAACGAGGGAAACCTGAGCTGGAAAGCCGGTTGGTAAGCGACCGCCTTTCCGATAACGAGGGGGGCGGCGGCGATCAACGCCCAGCCGCCCTTTTTGCTTACACCAAAAAATTCTACGAAGTTTTTCCGTATTACCTCGCCATTGGTATGTCCTATGAACAATTTTGGGAGCAGGACTGTGATTTGGTGAAATATTACCGAAAGGCGGCACGAATTAAGCAAGATTTGCAAAATCAAGAGGCGTGGCTTCAAGGTGCATATGTTTATGAGGCTCTTATTGATGCGTCTCCGGTTTTTCATTCTCTTGCGAAAAAAGGAACGAAACCCGTTCCATATCGTGATAGTCCGTATGAACTGTTCGGGCAGTCGAATACCAAAAAACGAAAAACCATCCAAGAGGAACATGACGAAAAGGCGAAAGCCTACATGGAAGCCTTTATGGTGTCGATCAATAAAAAGTTTCAAGCGAAAGGCGGTGACATGAATGGCTGACAATGTGGAGATTCAGGGGTTGGAGTTTCAGATCGTCAATGACAGTACGCAGGCGGTCGCAGGGCTTCAAAACCTGATTAACACGCTCAATCGTTTGAAAACCGCTACCAACGGCGGCGCAACGGGTCTGAGCAAGACCGCTCAGGGTATTCGGGAGCTTTCCAATTCTCTGAAAGGCTTGAACAGCGGTGACGCTTCGCAGAAGATCACCCGGCTTGCCAATGCGCTGACCGCTCTGAGCCGAGTTGGAAATGTGAAGATTTCCTCATCCATTGCCAATCAGCTTACGGCAATCAACACCGCCCTTGCTGGCCTAAAATGGACGGACGGCGACAAGCTGACTTCCCTTGCCAACGGTTTACGCCCTCTTTCCGAGTTGGGCAAGGCCAATATGACCACCTTTATCAATCAGCTTTCCAAGCTGCCGAAGGTGATCGAGGATTTGAAAACGGCGGATATTGACAAGTTCACGCAGCAGATGACCGCTCTTGCCACCGCCATGAAGCCTTTTGCTGATGAAATGCAGAAGGTGTCCAATGGCTTCTCGGCGTTTCCGTCCAAAATCCAAAAGCTAATTACTAGCACGGAGAAATACAACGCTTCGGCTAGTAAGGCAACCTCCACTACCGGGAAGTTCGCGGGCGGATTGAAAGCGTTGAACGTTGCTGCTGTCGCAGTCGCTTTCCGTAAAATCGGTCATTTCATTGCACAGGCGGTCACGGAGTCTAACAAGTATCAAGAAGACCTGAACCTGTTCACAGTCGCCTTGGGACAGTATGCAGATGAAGCAAAAGAATATGCGGAAAAAGTATCCGATGTCATGGGTATTGACCCGGCGCAGTGGCTTCGCAATCAGGGCGTTTTCAACACACTGCTGACTGGCTTCGGTGACACAGCAGAACGAGCGCAGCTCATGAGCCGAAACCTGACGCAGTTGGGTTATGACCTTTCTTCTTTCTTCAACATTCCCATTGAAGACGCTATGCAGAAGCTACAGTCTGGTATTTCCGGCGAGCTGGAACCTCTGCGGCGCTTGGGCTACGATTTGTCGCAGGCACGATTGGAGCAGACCGCTTTGAACCTTGGTATCAAGGAAAGCGTTGCAAACATGACGCAGGCGGAAAAGGCTGAGCTGAGATACTACGCCGTTATGACTCAGGTGACGACCGCCCAAGGCGATATGGCTAGAACGCTGCAAGCCCCCGCAAACCAGCTTCGTATCTTGCAGGCACAAATCACACAGGCAGCGCGGGCAATCGGTAATATCTTCATTCCGGCTCTAAACGCCATCCTTCCTTATGCGATTGCCGTAGTTAAAGCTATTCGAGAGATTGCAAACGCTATCGCAAATCTTCTCGGTTTTACTTTGACCGATGTTGATTATTCAAGCGTTGGGAAACTCGCATCCGGTACGGGAGCAGTGGCAGATAATCTCGGCAGCGCTGCCGGGTCGGCTAAAGAGCTGAAAAAATACATCGCCGGATTTGACGAGTTGAATGTACTTCCCTCGGCCAGCAATGCGGGATCGGGCGGCGGAGGTGCTGGCGGTGCTGGCGGCGGTGGATTTGACTTCGATCTCCCCACCTATGACTTTCTCGGCGATGCGGTAGAAACCCGTGTTGATGAGATTAAAGATAAACTAAAACCACTTTTGGTGATCGCTCTGGCAATCGGGGCGGCGTTCGCGGGTTGGAAAATCGGGAAAAAGGTTACTGCCGCAATCGCTACGTTGAAAGCGGGGTTTGCCACGTTTGCTAGTTCGGGCGCAGGCCAAGCGATCCTTTCAAAACTCGCAAGTTGTGTCGCGGGAGTTGCCTTACAATTTAACGCGGCTGGCGGCGGAGTAAAAGGATTTTTATCTGTACTTGGGATGGTTGCCAAGGTCGCTGCTCCCGCTGTTGCAATTTTGGTAGTAGTCATTGCTACTCTCAAGGTTCTTATTGAGAGATGGAACGACATTAAATCGGCAGTGGCAAATACCTTCGGAAAGCTGAAAGTTGGAGAGCGCTTGCAGGCACTCAACGACAAACTGAATCAGCTAGGTGAAAAACTCGGTTGGGTTGACGGCTTTTGGAATGGCCTGAAATCTACTATCGGTAGCCTCATGAACTTCATCGGTGAGGTAGTAATCACAGTTGTCGGAAGTTCTTTAATCGGGCTATTTAACGGTCTGGTTGGTGTGCTGGACGGCGTAGTCACTGCGATGACAGGCGTCGTTGAAATATTCACGGGATTCGCACAATTCTTGAAGGGTGTATTTACTGGTGATTTGGAGTTGGTTAAGAAATCCTTTGCCACTTTCGGTTCCGGTATTTCCAAAATCTTTTCAGGTGTGATTGATGGACTTGTAAATGGATTCACGGGTTGGGTTTCCGGTGTCATCGAGGGAGTCACAAATCTGGGTGGCACTCTTCTTGGAACTCTGATTCCCAACATTGTTAACGGTATTTCTACCTTTTTCAGTAATCTTTGCACGGACATCGCCCAGTTCTTCACGAATGCTTGGAATTCCATTTGCGCACTGTGGTCAACCGTAGGTAATTGGTTTAACACCAAAGTAATCACTCCGGTCGATACTTTCTTCTCAACGCTCGGAACTAAAATCGCTGCTTCTTTTACGACCTCATGGACGAAGGTTAAAGCTGAGTGGGGCGTTGTGACGGATTGGTTTAAAAACAAAATCATTGCCCCAGTGCAAACAGCATTCGAGTCGATGTGTTCATCGGTCGGTGGATTTTTTGTTTCGCTTTGGGACGGAATCGCGGGCGTATTCGCGGGAGTCGGCGGGTGGTTCCAGTCGAATGTGGTTGACGCTATCAATTCAGCCTTTAGAGCGTTGGTAAATGGCGCGATTAGTTTACTGGAACGAATGCTAAACGGTATTATCCGGCCACTGAATAGCTTCATCGGGAAAGTCAATTCAGTGCTGAGTATCGTTGGCGGAGGTATTAGTACCATCTCTTATGTCAGTATCCCAAGATTGGCTAATGGCGGTTTTGTGGATGAAGGGCAGCTCTTTATCGCGCGTGAAGCAGGGGCCGAGATGGTTGGACGCATTGGCGGAAAGACGGCTGTAGCAAACAACGATCAGATTGTCGAATCTGTATCGCAAGGTGTGTACGAGGCAGTGCAGAGAGCGAGCGGTGAAACGAATTCAGGCAACAGTCGCCCGATCACTGTAATTGTGCAGATGAACGGTAAAGAATTGTTTAGACAAATGGTTGACGAAAACAATGCCGCCATCCGCGCAACTGGATTTAGCCCCCTGTTGGCATAAGGAGAAATTATGGCAATTCTTACAATCACAAAGGCAGACGGGACTTCTGTCCCTCTGCCTGACCCATCCCAGTTGTCATGGAGTATCCAAGACGTTGACGCAGATGGGACAGGCCGAAATCAAAATGGCGACCTGTTCCGAGATCGTGTTGCAGTAAAGCGGAAGCTGACTCTTTCGTGGCCTCCGTTGGCCGCGTCAGATATGTCCACTTTGCTGAGTGCCGTCACGGATACCTTCTTTACAGTTTCATACCCCGATGCGCTGACCGGAGAAACCCGAAGTATGACAGCCTATGTGGGCGACCGGACTGCTCCTATGTATAGCCTTATCAATGGGGTCTATCTGTGGAATAGTCTATCCATGAATTTTATTGAAAGGTGAAGCACCATGTACACTGTGACAGAATCTTTCCATGAAGCGTGTAAATCGCCGGGAAGAAGTATTACTAGTAAAATCACATTTAACGGTGTCAGTGAGCTTGCCGCTTCTGAAATTCAGGAAATTGTTGTTACTGAACAGTGCGGATCATCGGACGGTGTAACGATCGGAGCGTCTTTTTCCTCGCAATGCAAAGTGACGATTTATAAGCAGACTCCCGCGCTCCCCCTAAACGGGTCGTATTTCGCCCCTTCTGTCGGAGTCATTCTCCCCGGAGACGGCGGAACTGTATACGTCCCGAAAGGCGTATTTTACGTTTCCTCTGACGGTGTAGAGAATAGCGGCAACCTATGTCTAACGATCACCGGTTATGACCGTATGGCGGCACTGACTGGCGAATATACCCCCACCATCAATTTTCCGGCCACTCCGAACGCAATGCTGACCGATATCTGTCTACAGGCAAACATCACTGCTCCGGAAGTTACTTTCCCGGAGATGGTAATTTCCAATTCTTACTCAGGTACAATCCGTCAGCAATTAGGATGGTTGGCAGGGCTAATTGGTGCGAATGCAAAATTTGACGCGACAGGTCAGTTGGTTTTTCGCAAATATTCCGAGGGTATTACCATAGGGCCTGACGCACAATATCAGAATGGTTTAAAAAAGACAGCCGCCGATCGTTTCACAATTCAGGCGCTTGTCACCGGCACGGAAGATAATCCGATTACTGTCGGGACGGGAACTAGCATTTCGGCGACAAATCCATATATGACGGAAGCGGTTGCCGCCTCGGTGCTTGAACAGATAAAAAGTCTGACTCTGATGCCGCTGGAAGTAAAGTGGCGTGGAGATCCGTCCGTTGAAGCCGGTGACATTATACACGTTATCGACAGTACAGACCTTGACGGAGGCGGTCTGCCCGTTTTGGTGATGTCGCAGGAGTTGCGAGTTAAAGGCGGCATGAGTGCTACCACTATTTGTTACGGCTCGCCAGACTCAAACTATACTGTCGAGAACCCCATCATTCAAAAAGTTAAACGCGAGTATGCGGGGCTTACAAAAGCAATGCAGGACGCGACCGAGCGCATCATTGGTGCAAAGGGCGGATATTGGGAAGTCCTCTATGATGAAAATGGATATCCTACTGGGTGGATGATACGTGATACCCCAACTGTTGAGGATAATACCCGCCTGTGGCTGATGAATATCAACGGGCTTGGATACTCCAAAGACGGAGGGAAGACGATTAGCGGCGTAGCGTTGACGATGGACGGGCAAATCAATGCAAACGCTATTACCACCGGCCAAATGTCGGCAGAGCGCGTTACTGTGAACGGGCAAACCCTCTCCGATTTTATTGATATCGGGATAGATGATGACGGGCATCCGGTTTTGAGAATCGGTTCATCGGCATCTGAAATTACGCTCAAGGAATACAACGACAAAATTGGCTTCTATGACGCGAACGGAATGCTCTTGGCATACTGGAATAATAACAGTTTCGAACTGGTAGAGTTGTCGAGATTCAGGCTTGGCCCGATGAGTATCGTTGTGCAGCCGAACCAATCTGTTAGTTTTGTGGGGGTGAGTTGATGGCGGTTTATCAAAACCTAACACTATCTCAAATCAGCCAAAATATTCAGAATAATACGTCTCAGGTAAGAATCTTGTGGGAATCTACGCAGACTGGTGCAAGCCACAATGATAATTCCAGAACCGCGTACTACGACGTATCCGTTAACGGTGGCGAAGTAACACAATACAGCGTCACCTACACCTTACCTGCAAATTCAACTAAAACGATTCTCGACACGATAATTACTGTACCGCACAATAATGACGGTACAGGCACGGTTAGAGTCAGAACGTGGATGGATACCAGAATCAGCGCGGGTGTAGTTGAAAAAACTCAAACGTTGACTCTAAGTACAATTCCTCGTGCGACGACGCCCGTTATAGCCCCTCTGATAATGGGGCAAAAGGGTACAATTACACTTGATCCCGCGAGTAACGATTTTACCCACACGATTACTTATAATTTCGGAATACAGTACCACGGCACGATTGCGACTAAAACCGCAGAGCGCTCGATCAAGTGGACACCCCCAAAGTCACTTGCGAATGTGCTTACCAGCGCGGAAGCAGGTAAGATACATTTTAGATGCACGACTTATAACGGAAATACCTTGATCGGGTCTACTGACGTGTGGACGAAAATTACTGTTTCTCCCGATACAGTGCCCACCGTGTCTGTTAGTTTGTCAGATGCGGCGGGATATAAAAATATTTATGGTTGGGTTCAGAACAAAAGCCGAGTAAAAGCGAGTATAACTGCGGCTGGCGTGATGGGAAGTAAGATCATCGACACTGTGATGACCGTGAACGGGAAAGTCGTTGACGCTAACGCGGAAAACAGTCTGCCCGATAGCGGAAACATCCCCGTAAAGGTTGTCGTGACAGATTCTCGAAAACGTACTGCAACATATAATGCTAATCTTTCCGTAGCCGCGTATACCGCTCCATCTATCAACAATTTGGTTTATACCAGAGGGAGTTATACCAATAATGTCTGGAAAGAAAACATAAGTGGAGCAGACATCAAAGTTACGTTTACATTAACGATGACTCTGGCGGCTAACAAAGCAGACCTTACGGTGCAAGTTGATGGTGCGATAAACAAAATCGTATCCAACCAAACCTCCGGAACAAAAACCATCTATCTCACCGGCATCGGGACAGATACCACACGAAAATTATCCGTAAGTGCGCTTGATGCGTTGGGCACCAAATCTTCTAAAGAGATCGTTATCGCCACTGTAGAAGTACCTCTCAATATCAATTTTTCGCTGCCGGGAGTGTGTTTCGGAGGCATTGCCGAAAAGGAAAAGATTGTCCAGTCGAAATGGCCGATAGAGGTAGAGGGTAAAGTCAATGCCACAGATTTGCAGATAAATGGGACTTCTGTATCTGATTTAATTGAACAATCTGGTGGGTCTGGAATCATTGTCGATAGCGAATTGTCCAGCACGTCAACGAACCCGGTTCAGAACAAGGTCATCAAGGCCGCTCTAGATAATATGTCGAGCAATGTTGATTTTGTTGAAATAACAGCAGAAGAGATGCAAGTCATCTGGGATGCCAATTGAAAGGAGTAACGGTATGAGTGACAAAAAGTATGTCGGTGCAATTGCAGCGGCAAAGATTGTGGCGCTTATCAAGGCCGCGCTTGGCAAGAAGCTGGATAAGTCCGGGGGGACGGTCACTGGGAATTTGGAAATCAACGGTGACGTGCACGCTGGTGGAGCCGTGCAGTCTGATCTTCTGCTGTCGGCGCCAAGCGTTGCTGTGCATAACGGCGCAGGAGCGCTTGTCGGCATTAACTGTTCTGGGGATAACGCTGCTGGAATTTCCAGCTTGGGTAGCGACGGAAAATCGCGCTATTCACGGTTCGCTGTCGGAACGCCGACCGGCGATAACGACGCGGCCACAAAAGCATATGTAGATGCAAAGGTTGACACGACGGTATATGTTGATTTCTGGCCGACCGATTCGGGCGTAGAATATGTCGAAACCTTCAAGGCATACGGCGTTGCTCTCGCATCTAGTCAAACTTTTGATTCCGTTTTTGACCTAATGAAATCCGGAAATAAAGTTATTGCGCGTTTCTATGACAGCTCAGACAAAACCAATTTGGTTGCTGAATCCCTAGAGGCACGACTCTCAGGTGATAAAGAGCTAGGCAATATCAATTTTTTGTTTATTAACGCCGCAACTGACGCTCCTTGGGGGTTTGCGACAATTGCTGATGCTATCTGGATAACTAAAATAAACAATAATACGGCCGCGTATGTTTTTTATCGCTATTGCGCTCTGCCTATCCCCGCTGGTGATGGCAGTGACAACGGAAAAGTCCCGGTTATCAATGGGATGAAGTGGGAGCTTAAAGAGCCGTCCTCAGGCGATTTTGTGATTACGGCAACCCTCGCCTCTGGCGGCACAGCAACGCTAGATAAAACGTTTGCTCAGATTCGAGATGCAATCACTGGCGGGAGAGCCGTATTTATGCAAATCGTAGACCCGAAAGGCGGTTCCACAATTCGCGCGTCTCTAGTCAGGGACACGCCCACCAATTTGATGTTTTCTGCGGCGGACAGGAAGGCCTACTATTCTGTGTTGAACGTAGTATCAGTGAATAGCGATGATAGTTGTACTGTGTCGCATGAAACCATGCCCGTTCTTGATTCTAATCTCGCTTTGCCACCGCTTTCTATGGCCTCCACTCCTGATGAAGACATGGAAATTGCGACTAAAAAATACGTCGACGACCATCCTGCTAAGGATGCTGTGCTGTATACTGCGCAGGAACTCACTTTCGAGCAGAAACAGCGGGCGCGTAAGAATATTGAAGCTCTGCCCGTCGCTTGGCCTGCTACCGGCGGGGTTGTGTCACTGTGCCCAGACATCGACATTGTGGACAGCGACGTCGCAGTTCATGTTGTGCCATCAAAAGTCAACGACGAAGATTATACTCTCACCCTTGACTGTGGGCCGGAAAATTGGCCAGTGCGTGTGAAGGGCATCAGAACGCCGACTGACGCGCAGACTGACTGCGCGGCAAACGTGGCCTACGTCAAGGCAAAAGTTGCCGAAGTTGCCGCCAGCGGCGGCGTGGACGTGGATAATGCGCTGTCGGCGACCAGCACAAACCCAGTGCAGAATAAGGCGATTACCGCAGCACTGGCCGGTAAAGCCGGAACGTCAGTGGCGACCACGTCCGCCAACGGCCTGATGTCCAAGGCGGATAAAACCAAGTTGGATGGAATCGCGGCGGGCGCGACCAAAGTCGCTATTGACAGCACTGTGTCCGGGTCATCAAACAACCCCGTCGCAAACCGCGTCATCAAGCAGTACGTCGATGACAAGGTGGCTGCTGCTGGCGGCAATATCACCGTGGACGCGACTCTATCCAGCACCAGCGCCAACCCGGTGCAGAATAAAGCTGTCAAGGCAGCGATTGACGCCAAGGCCGACAAGACCGCGCTGGATGCAAAGGCGGACAAGACTGCACTGGACGCCAAACTGGACAAGACCGGCGGCACGCTGACCGGCAACCTGACTGGCAAGTACATCACGGGCACATGGTTGCAATCCACTGCCGCTAGCGATCTGGGGCGTACACCGGGCAAGATCGCCGTGCTGGACGACAGCGGCTGGGTGTATTATCGCACCCCGTCCGAACTTTTTGCCGATCTTGGGATTACCAACGCAATCAAATCCTACGTTGATGCTGCGATCATAGCGGCAATCAACAGCGCGTACTAAGGGGGTATACCATGGCTACCACTGTATCTATGACTAATATCGTGGCAAATAACGGCAAGGGCTGGTTTCCGGCCACGCGCGGAAACTGCTCGTGGCAGCTATCTAGCATCACGCCGGGTGACGGTGCCGCGTCCAGTATCAAGATCATCCCTTCCGGCGCGGGCGAGGTGACACTGACATCCGCAGCGCACAATCTGGTTGCATCACACAAGTACTATATCAGCTTCAAGGTGCGGTTCGCGTCGGCTACACAGGGCACTTGCGATTGGTATTGGCCGGTTGCCGAGCCTTGTGCAGCGCAAAACATGGCTTTTAATGTTGCGGCGGAAACGTGGGTGCGCCTGTCAGCGGTATTCGAGCGCACAAGTTTTAGCAATGGCAGTTACCCTTGCCGCTTCGATTACAACAACAATAACGGAAAGAACACGCCGTTTTGGTTCACAAGATGTATGCTGATCGACCTGACCGCCGCCTTTGGCGCTGGTTTGGAGCCGAGCAAGGATTGGATGGACAAGCACGTGACGGCATTTGCGGATTCGCAGAAAGTTCAGTACATAGAAAACCTTGGCGAGTTGTTTGCGGGTATCTCCAGCGCGATCCAAACGAAAAGTGGCCAGTCGGGCAAAATCTTTGCGTGTGATTTTATAGATAAAATCCTCGCGCTATAATCCCGGAAAGGAGTACGAGCAAATGGAAATCATCGAAGCATACGCAACGCAAAACAAGTGCTACCAGATTGGTACGCCGCTTAAACCGCGCGGCATCATGCTGCATAGCATCGGCTGCCCGCAGCCCAACGCGGCGGTCATGGCACACCGATATAACACGTATCAGCCGGACGGCCAGAGCGTGTGCGTGCACGGCTTTGTGCAGCGCGACGGCACGTACTACCACACGCTGCCGTACAACCTGCGTGCGTGGCACTGCGGGGGCAGCGCCAACCAAACCCACATCGGTATCGAGATGACGGAGCCCGCGAGCATCGTCTACACCGGCGGCGCGAGCTGGCGCGACCTTGACCCGGCCGCGACCGAGGCGCACGTGCGCGGGACGTATGCAGCGGCGGTGGAGCTGTTTGCGCAGCTGTGCGAGCAGTACGCGCTCGACCCGCTGGCCGATGGCGTCATCATCAGCCACGCCGAGGGCGCGGCGCGAGGCGTGGCCAGTCGCCACGCAGACCCTACGCATCTGTGGCGGGCCTTTGGGCTGACGATGGACGGATTTCGTGCCGCCGTCGCCGAGGCGATGGCCGCAAAAAATACAGTCGAGGAGGACGACGATATGATCAGATACCACAGCATCGACGAGATGCCGAGCTACTACCGTGAGGAGGCGGCGCAGCTGGTGGACTCCGGCGCGCTGCAGGGCGACAACGGCGACCTTAATGTGTCGGAGGACATGATCCGTGGCGCGATCATCGGCATGCGCTATGCCGAGGCACGCAACCCGCGCTATTACAGCCTGGACGACGTGCCCGCATGGGCGCGCGAGGAGACGCAGCGGCTGATTGACCGCGGCGCGCTGGCCGGTACGGGCGGCGGCAAGCTGGATCTTTCGCTGGATATGCTGCGCACGATGATCGTGTGTCAGCGGATGATGGACGGTGACGCCAAGTGACTACATATCAGTGGCTGTGCCTGCTGGGCGTCCCGTCGCTGCTGATCGCGGCACTGCTGGCCATGATCCGGCATCTGGCGGCGCAGATCCAACACGATCGCGCGGACACAGCGGCGACAAAGCTCGGCGTGCAGGCGCTTTTGCGCGCGCAGATGATCTCCGACTACAACAAATGGTCGGATCGGGGCTATGCCCCGATCTACGCAAGGCAAAATTTTGAAAACTGCTGGGGGCACTACCATACTCTCGGCGCAAACGGCGTGATGGACGACATCCGCACGAAATTTATGCAGCTACCGACGCGGGAGAAATGATAAAGAAAGGATGATAAAAATGGAACTTGGTATTGCATCTGTGGCGGCGATCACCGCCATCGCGTATCTGCTGGGTATGGCTGTCAAAGCGACCGAGGCCGCGGATAAGTGGATCCCAATCATCTGCGGCGCGGCCGGCCTGATCCTCGGCGTCGTCGCGTGGGCGATGGGCGTGCCGGACTTCCCGGCGCACGACTGGCTCAACGCTGCCGCCGTCGGCATCGTGTCCGGCTGGGCGGCAACGGGACTTAACCAGAGCGTGAAGCAGCTGACAGACAAATAATCATAAAGCAATTCCCGGAGGGCTTCGGCCTTCCGGGAATTTTTTGCGCTATATCAAAAAAGTACTTGACATTTAGCCCGTGTTATTAGCATTTTAGTTAGCATTTTTCGTTGAAAAAGTGCTAACGAACTGCAAGAAATAGCAACGTGGCGTTAAAGTATTTAGCGAGCTAAAAGCACCGCGAAGCGTTGATATACAAAGAAAAACCCCGGAATTCGTTGGATTCCGGGGTTTTCTGATTTGGAGCGGGATACGGGAATCGAACCCGCCTATCCTGCTTGGGAAGCAGGTGTTCTACCAATGAACTAATCCCACAGATGCAATTATTATAACACAGCCATACGTCGTTTTCAAGTGAAAAATGCGACATGCCTTGACATTCCGCTGCGGGCAACCTATAATAAACATTCGTGACGTTTGACTTTGTTTGCAGATACTTTTAGGAGTGACGATATGCCGGAAGAAACCCTTCGTGAGAATAAAATGGGCACAATGCCCGAGAACAAGCTGCTGCTGTCGATGGCGGTGCCGATGATGATTTCCATGCTCGTGCAGGCACTGTACAACATCGTGGATAGTATTTTCGTCTCGCGTATCTGCGAGGATGCACTCACGGCGGTGTCGATGGCTTTTCCGTGGCAGAACATCGTTATCGCTATTGCTGTCGGCTTCGGCGTCGGCATCAACGCGCTGCTCTCGCGCGCGTTGGGGCAGAAAAACGCCGAGCGTGTCAATCAGGTCGCGGTCAACGGTCTGCTGCTTGCAGGGCTGAGCTATCTGCTCGTGCTTGTCGCAGGCTTGATCGGCATCCGTGCATATATGCACACGCAGACGGATATTGAGACGATCGTCAATTACGGCATCACGTACCTGAACATCTGCATTTTGTGCTCGTTCGGCGTTTTTGTTGAGATCACCTTCGAGCGCTTCCTGCAGGCGACCGGCCGCACGGTCTATTCCATGATCACGCAGCTGACCGGCGCGATCACGAACATCGTCCTCGATCCGATCCTGATCTTCGGTCTGCTCGGCTTCCCGAAGCTGGGCATCGCCGGCGCCGCCTGGGCGACGGTGATCGGTCAGTGCGTCGGTGCGGTCGTCGCCGTGATGCTCAACCACTTCAAGAACCCGGAGGTGCATCTGCGCCTGCGGCACATCCGACCGAACGGCCGCCTCATGGGTGAGATCACGGCCATCAGCATCCCGTCGATCATCATGAGCTGCATCTCATCGCTGACGTGCTTTGTCATGAATATGATCCTCATTGCGTATTCCTCCACGGCGGTCGCCGTGTTCGGCGTCTATTTCAAGCTCCAGAGCTTTGTGTTCATGCCGGTGTTCGGGCTGAATAACGGCATGGTGCCGATCATTGCCTATAACTATGGCGCGCAGAAGCCGGAGCGTATCCATAAGACGATCCGCCTCGGCATGGTCTACGCCGTCGCGATCATGGTGGTCGGTCTGCTCGTGTTCCAGCTCATTCCGAAAGAGCTGCTGCGGATGTTTGACGCCTCGGACGCCATGCTGGAGATCGGCGCACCCGCACTGCGCATCATGAGCCTGGCGTTCGTGTTTGCCGGCATCGGCATCGTGTCCGGCTCGTCGTGTCAGGCGTTTGGCTACAGCGTCTACAGCATGCTTATTTCCATCGCGCGCCAGATCGTGGTGCTCATCCCGGCTGCCTACCTGCTGTCTCTGACCGGCGTGCTGCGCAGCATCTGGTTTGCGTTCCCGATCGCGGAGATCTTCTCGCTGATCCTCTCGCTGTTCTTTTTGCGCACCACGCTCAAAAAGACGGGCATGGCGCTGCCGAAGGCAAAGTAAATATTGCTCGCATATAGGGCGGCGCCGGATGGCGTCGCACCCAGTTTGCCCAAAAACCTCGTAGAGTTTCGCCGCCGGAGCGGC
>ENA-ORRO01000941-ORRO01000941.1-human-gut-metagenome-genome-assembly--contig:-NODE-941-length-22118-cov-14.270498_pt1 | contig 22118 bp, 21 predicted proteins | sample MGYA00242176_ERZ509136 | MGnify/ENA primary metagenome ERZ509136 (study PRJEB26280, sample SAMEA2338644) | human gut metagenome | biome: human gut; feature: human-associated habitat; material: faeces...
CAATATTGTGCGTCTTTTGTGGCTTGTGATGGTTCGGTACAAGTTCCGGGTTCTGGTTCGGGAGTGTCATCTTTTGGAACAATTTCAGTAGATGTTACAAGCACCATCGCATTATTCTCACACTTTTGCGACATATCAGTATCGTGACATACAAGACCATTTCCTGTAGGCGATTCTCCATTCCATGAGTTCAAACAAGTTGGAGGATTACTCCAAGCAGTCCAATAATAACCGCTCAACTTTCCCTCTTCAATTAACTTATGAAACACATCATATACCATCTCAATATTATCTCCATAGCTACTTTTCCCTTGAGTAAGCCAAAGCCCATAAGGTACAGACTGTCCATTATCACATAAAGAGGCTGTTATACCGTATTCTCCAATATGACTTTTACAATCCCAATTTTTTACAGTACAAGCACTAACAAGTTCGTAATTTGTACACTTTTTTTCTGTATCATTATAACTCTTTTCAACATAACAACTCTTTGCAAAAACTGGTAAAGCAGATAATCTCATAATAGAATTTATTTTTTTTTTAAAGCAGTTTGCATATATTCATCGTCAGTGGATTTGAAATCCCCTAACATTTGCCCTGTAACATTTCTAAGGGTCGAATATCCCATGTAATAAGTATATGAAATTATATTATCTAATTTTGCTTTTGTAATTTTTATACTTACACCAGCAACAACCGCAATTACAAGCATTACAATTACAACTTCTGCCAATGTATAAGCTTTTAATTTTTTTAACATTTTATTCAAATCAACATACTCCCTGATTAGATATATTTACATAATATATATTAACACATTTTAAATCAAATGTCAATATAAAAAAAGAGTATAGAAACTTGAACTAAATGCCGAAAACCAACTTTTTTACTACGTTTTGTTTTTATGATTCAGTCAGTTTAACTATACTCTTTCTTTAATCAACTATTTCCCACAAGATGAGCATTTTGGTTGAATTGGAACGACATAAACTCTTTCCATTTTATTACATCCACAATCAGCAAAAGCTTTCTTACAAGTCGGACATGGCATAATTTTTGGTTTTGTACATTCATTACATTTTACTTTTTTAACTTTACATTTATTACAATTTTTAAAACCTGTAAACGGATTTAAGCTAAAATTTGTTTTGTTTTCACCTATTCCGACATAAGGCAGTGGGTTCAAATAAGAAATGTAAGGCATTGGGTTCAATGACTGAACGCCCTCCCATGCAAATGCACTTTGTGCAGAAAACAAAATTGCTCCAATGAGCGCAAACGAAATAAATAACTTTTTCATACAATACTCCTATAGTTAATGTGTTACATTTCCCCTCCTCGGAATCAAAGATTTCGGTCCTCCAGCAAGTGGAGGACATTTTAGAGAGTTAAGAATTTTTCCTTAAATACTAGCACCCATCCCCACCTTCTCTTAACAGGGAAGGTAATTTTATGGATATATTCATTTTAAACTTTATTGAAAATTTTACGATACACAATTTGGCAATGTATATTATACTTTTTGGTTAGACTAAACAAGCAAAAAAAATAAGGCTTGCAAAACTACAAACCTTATTTTTGAAATTATTGAATTATATTAATTCTTATAGAGCCGCTTTAGTTGCAGGAACTGAAGCATCATCTAACAAGATAACATAAACAACTTCGCCTGATTTAGCGTGATATTGAAGTCCTTTAGTTACCAAACCAGTAGCCAAGCCAACTGCAGCACCTACAGGAGCGCCGATTGCAATACCTGTACCAATTTTAGTTGGATCAGGAATAAATGCAAAACCAACACCTGCACCAGTACCAACTGCTGCACCTGAAACCGTACATAATGCAAGTTTACCAGCAGTCATCCAAGGACCTTCTTTTAATGAATTATCTTTTGTAAAAGGTTTAGCATTAAATGCAACTTGTTCACCTGATGGAAGAACAATTTGAGTTAATTGAGGATAAACTCGAGCATTTTTGTTGAACCATTTTGGATCTCTAACTTCATTCAATTGAGCAACAAATTTAGTTCCAGCAGGAAGAACCAAAGTTCCTTCTTGAGTATTGATATTTTCTGGAGCAACAAATGTTACAATATCACCGGCTTTGTGTTCTTCTGACTTAAATTTGTCTTCAAAAGCAACTGCCAAAACGTTACCTTCAGAAATCACTCTTTCAACATTGTTAACTTTTACTTCGTTATTAGGAGCCTTTTTAGTAACAGCCAAGTGTTCAACTGTAGTTGTACCGATGTATTCTTGTTTAACTAAGTCTAATTTGTTTTTAAGTCTAGCTAATAATACTGCAGCTTCTGCTCTTGACAAATTGTCATTCGGTCTTAATTCTCTTGAATCAGGATAATTTACGTAAATACCATAATTAATAGTTTTTGCATAAACATTAGTAGCCCAAGCAGGAACTGCATTAGCATCTTTGAATTGATTCAAAATTGATTTATCAGCATTCATGTCTTTTGTAATATGGCTGATTACTGATTGTGCTTCTGATCTTAAAACTGTTCTTTCAGGTTGGAAAGTTCCATCCGGATAACCATATACTAAACCTAATTGTTGAGAACGTAAAATGTTTTCATAGCTTTTTGTAGCTTTTGTTACATCTGAAAATTTGTTTTCAATACTAACATTCAAATTTTCATTTGATAAAACTTTCAATAGGGCATTAACAAATTCAACTCTTGTCATGTTACCTTCAGGATTAAATTGCTTTCCGTTAAGTGACATGATATCGTTATCAACAACGATATTAATTTCTTTGTTTGCCCAGTAATTTTCTCCTACATCAGCAATATTTGCTGCAAAAGAAGGAGCTACTGTTAATGATAATAAACCTAAAATCATTAATCCAGAAATAAATTTGTTCATCTTTAATTCCTCATATTTACCAGTAAACCTTTTTCGTGTATAATTGTATCGTAGATTAAAAAATTTGTAAACATGTACATTATAATTATAGATAATTTACCCAATTAAGAAAGGAAAAGTATGGATAATTACACAATGACTAAGATTGTTGCGACTCTAGGGCCTGCATCATCTACAAAAGAAAAAATCAAAGAGCTTTTTAAAGCTGGCGTAACCATGTTCAGATTAAATTCATCACATGGCGATGTTGAAATGCACAAACAAAACTTGGCTTACATTAGAGAAATTGAAGAAGAAGAAAAGACTTTAATTCCTGTATTGCTTGACTTACAAGGACCTAAAATCAGAATAGGAACACTTCCTCAATCAATTGAAATTCATAAAGGAGAAATCCTTAAATTTCGTCACCAACCGGAAATTACAGGAGATATTCTTCCTGTAGACTACAAAGGCATGGCTGATGACGTTACTCCTGGCGAAAAAATCATGATTGATGATGGTAAAATTCAACTTGAAGTAAAAAAAGTTGAAGATAGAGTAATCTTTGCAGAAGTATTAACTGACGGACTTTTGAAACAAAGAAAAGGTATCAACATTCCTGGTTCTCAAGGCAGCCTTGATGTATTAACTGAAAGAGATTTAAAATTTGTTGAATTTGCAGCACATGCCGATATCGATTATTTAGGTTTATCTTTCGTTAGAGAAGCATCTGATATTGTTAAATTGAGAGATTTGCTTCACAAACATGGAAACTACACTGCAAGAATTATTTCTAAAATCGAAAAACCTCAAGCAGTTAACAACATTGATGCAATCATTGAAGTTTCTGACGGTATCATGGTAGCTAGAGGCGATTTGGGTATCGAAATTTCTAACGAAAAAGTACCTATCGTTCAAAAAACTATCATCAGAAAAGCAAATGCAAAAAGAAAAGTTGTTATCGTTGCAACACAAATGTTAGATAGCATGATTGAAAACCCAATTCCTACTCGTGCAGAAACTTCTGACGTTGCAAATGCTATTCTTGACGGAACAGATGCAATCATGCTATCAGGAGAAACTGCAGCAGGTGCATATCCGGTTGAAGCAGTTGCTATGATGAAAAAAATCGCAGATTATGTTCTTGATTCAACATTTATGAGAAAAAATAAATTCCCTAGAAAAATGGTTGAAGAAGAAAAAGATTCTCAAGCAATGGCAATCGGTATGTCAATCGCTGATATGGCAAGAAAAATGCCTGTAAAAGCAGTTATTGCATTAACAGGTAGCGGATTTACTGCTTCAATGTTAGCAGAAGGCAAATTGAGTGTTCCAATTTTCGCTTGCTGTCCAGACAAAAAAGTTTGCCGTAACATTAAATTGTTCAGAGGTGTTTACCCAATTCCTTTGAACTTTGAAGCATCTATCGACAAAAAATCTTTGTTAGAATTAGATGAATTTTTAATCGGCAAATTAGGATTGTCAAAAGATGACTTTGTACTAATCACTGGTTCAGTTCCTGAATTGTTGGTTGGTGGAACAAACTTCATCAAAATCCACAAAATTGGCTTGTTGAAAAAAGACTAGTTTCAATTACAAATAAACGAAAACCTCCTGAGAGAATTTCTTTCAGGAGGTTTTTATTGACCAATAATTGTCACAAAGGGCTACGTGCAAAAACCTCAACCAATATATGAAGTATGGAATAATACGTGCGATAGTTGGCTACGTGCGAAATCTCTACACCAATATATGAGGTATGGACTAATAATTGTCGCAGATGGTAAAAAAAAAGAAAAAGCCTTCTTAAATATTTTAAGAAGGTTGAAATTTGTTTTTAGGAAGGAATAGGAATTTATGCTCTCTCTTATTTAAACGTTCTCTCTTAATATCCTCGCATTATTTAATGCACTCATATATATAAAGTATATAAATAATATCTAATTTCAAATACTACCCAATTCGTTACAAAAGTTAACACTTGATTTTTTGCAGGCATTATTCTATAATTAGATTTGTAGGAGACATGTAGGAGTTAAGGAATGTTAGTTTCATCGATTGCACGCTTTAACGCAGTTAACACAATGAATAACGCCGCATTTATGTCGTTGAATGCTGCAAATTCTATGGTTAATGGGATAAATAATACACATGCATTTGGAGGTGAACATGACACCGCAATGCTTAACAAAATAGATAAAAAACTTAGCCTTGATTTGTTAACTAATAATCTACTTTATAAAGTCGCATATCTACAAGAAAAAATAGCTGGCAAGCATCAAAATAATGAATTGAAAAAATCTTTGAATGTATTAGGATAAATAATATAATTATAATGTTTTACTTTTAAGTAAAATGTTTTAGTTGTTATCTTTAAATAGTTCTTTTACTAATACGGAACAAACTGCAGGGATTATGGCAACAAACAATAGTACATTTGTAATCCCAAAGTTTTCAGCAACAAATCCTAACATAGACATTACAATTGCCACAATTCCCCAAGAAAATCCATTAATAAATCCAGAAATAATGCTTTTGTACTCTGGCAAGACATTCTGAGCCATCAACATAGTTACCGGTGTTGCCATCATTGTAACAAACCCCATTATTACAAAAATTACAAGCGACAAAGTCGGATGTGAATGGTAAGTCAAAACAAACAATAACATTAATGGCAAAGTAGAAATCATTGAAATATAAAACACATTCGCAGAACCAATCCTTTTTTCAACATTACTGCTTATTAAAGAACCAATTCCACCTGCAAAAATGAATGCAAATAATGCCATCCCAATATAAAACGGCTTATACCCCATACTTTTCCACAAAAACGGAAGCAATATAAAACAAGCTGACGAAATCATTGTTTTCATCATCGCAATCAGGTTTAAAATATTCAACTTTCTATTAGATAAAATTCTTTTGAAAGCTATTTTAAAATCAATTTTATTAACAGGTTGAGCAAAATTAGACAACTTTGGAACAAAATAAAACATCAATAAAGCCCAAATACAACCAACTACAGTCATTAATGGCATTCTGTGCATTCCTAAAAACTGTGTTATTGCTGACGAAACAATCGGTCCACAAGAATATCCCAAAGTTCCCATCGCCACAAACACTGCCATTGCCTTCCCAACATCAGAATATTTTGCAAATCTTGACGCAAAACCTAAAGCTTGAGGGTGAAACAAACTTGAACCGATACTACCTATAATTATAAACAAAACCAAAATCAACGGTTTATTTGCCATCGCAGACATCGGAATGAACAATGAAGATAAAATTAATCCCCAAAATATAAAAGATCTTTTTACATTATTATCGGCAAAAAAGCCAAACAAAGGCTGCAACAATGATGAAAATATGTGCGAAATTGTAAGAATAATTGTTGCAATTGCCATTGAAATTCCAATTTTAGCCGCTATAAAAGGCATAATCGGATTTAAGACACCTGTGTATATATCATTTATAAAATGTCCGCCACCAAGCCAAATCAAGGCTCTTTTGTAAGCATTCTGAGGTAAATTTTTATCCATATCCATAACAATTTAATTTAAACTCAAATAAAGAGAAAAATCAAATCAACTATTTTCATTTTTTTTACTCAAAACAACCAAAGATATTGAAGCAAAAGCAATAATAATCAAAGAAACCAGTTGCGCCACAGGAATTCCATGAATATTTAAAACACTATCAACCCTAAAATGCTCAACAACAATTCTTGCAAACGAATACATTATTAGATAAATACAGGCCAACATTCCTGGATGTTTAGACAGTTTTTTAAAATTTAACAAAAGAATTATAAAAATTAAAAAATCTAAAATACTTTCATACAGAAAAGTGGGATGAAAGTATTCAAAATTTATATATTCAGTCGGGCGATGAGTAATCGGAATATATAGTTTCCAAGGGAGATTTGTCGGAGAGCCAAAGGCCTCAGAGTTAAAGAAATTGCCCCATCTTCCGATACTTTGTCCTAAAGCAGTTCCACACAAAAAAGCATCAATAAGTTTCAAAAAAGACATTTTATATTTTTTGGAGAAACAATAAAGAGCAATAATGCCAACAATTATTACCCCATGAATAGATAAACCGCCTTGTCTTATATAAAAAATTTCTAATGGATGTTCTACATAATAAGAAAAATTAACTATGCAATAATACAATCTTGCCCCAATTATACCAATGATAATTATATACGGAGAAAAATCAATTATTTTTGAAGCATCAGCTCTATTATAAAAAATTTTATACAATAAATATGCACCATACACACCTATCAATATTGCAATTGCAAGTACTATCCCATAAAAATATACAGGAAAACCAAACAAGCTAAAAGCAACATCAGTTGGAGATTGAAACATCTTATTTCACTGCATTCTCAGCCAATAACTGCTGTAACTCTTTAACTTTTCTATCTACAAAAGCTCTATCATCAGGTTCGTTGCTTTTATCTTGGTATAAACCGTAATCCGAAATAGCGTCATTCAAAAGTTTTCCCAATGTTTCTTTAGCTCTGTCTGATAAAACAACTTTAACCTCTTCAGCTTCATTATCTATTTCTTCAACTTTTTCAATAGTACCATCGTCATTAACTTTAACTGCACCCGAAATTATATCTTTTGCAAGATTTTCTTCACAAACTGCTAATGAATAATAAGCATCAGCGAAATCAGGATTTAACTTAATGGCTGCTGCGTAAGTTTTGATTGCATTGGAATAGTCTTCTGCCTTTGTATAAGCAACTGCCAAGTTATATTGGGTTTCAAACACACTACCATCTAAATCTACACTTGATTTCAATCGCTCAATCGCTGAAACATAATCCCCTTTGTCCATAAAATCTTTTGCTTTATTGTTAAGTTCCTGTACCGCAAAGTTATTAATACATGCCGTAGATATTACAGAAATAAACAATATACTAGCTAGTAAAAAAGCTTTTTTCATGCTATAATCAACCTCATAAAATTATTTGTAATTTTTATTATAAAATAAGTTTAAATATTTGGCAAATTATATTCATAAAAGTTACAAATATAAATTTGTGAGGTAAAGAAAATGTCTGAAGATAAGGTTATTAAATTAGGAGCAAAAAGAGAAAAAAATGCGGAACACGCACATCATGAACATAGAGAAAACCATGACGAACTTGTTTATTGCAGTTTTTGCGGTCGCCCAAACACGCAAGTATTAAAAATGGTTCAAGGACCGGGAGTTAATATTTGTTCAGAATGCGCCATGATAGCAGTACAATATTTAATTTTGAATGATAGAATGCCATCTGCAGAAGCTCAGGCAATTTTAGATGCCTTTTGGGGGAAAGCTCGCTAATGATGAACGAATTTGAGCTTAATCCATTTGAGATAAAAGCAGAAATTGCACGAATTTTTGAGGAATTAAAAGGTGTTAGCGATTTTGAAAATTTTAAAGTTCATTATCGCATGCTTGATGCACAGGAAGATAAATCAATAATCATCAAATTATTGCTGAAAGAAATAAATAGCAAACAATTAAATGCCCCTCTTTTAAAATTTCTTTTATTAAGGTACTGCGACACAAAAGAGTTGTCTGAAAAATTGTGGAGCATTATAAAAAATTCAATGGCATCAAACCAAGCAAAAATTTTTGCATTAGATTTGTTAAGAGATATTGACACAAATTGGTCTTACGAAGAATGTGAACAATACCTAGACAACCCTGATGAACTTGTAGAATCTGATACTAAAAAAATTCTTGATAACGCACTGGCTGATCCGGAAGTTCAGATTGATTTTTTTGATTTTTTAAGTTCACTATCAGATGATGACAAAATAACTTTATTACGATCTTTAGGTAATGATTACTCAAAAGACGAATTGGCGAATATGCTTGTACCTGTATTTTTATCAATGTCTGATACTCCTGCAGGGAAAGAAGCTTTAGATATTTTAGGAAATTCAAAATCGCAACTGGCATATCACGCACTAAATTCATCACTTGATTTTATAGATGAAAGTTTAGTTTCCACAGTAAAAAAGAATTTATCAATTTTAAAACTTGCAGGAATTAGAGAAGATAATTCGCATCTATTTTATAAAAAATTGTTAAAAAATTCAAAACCATACAAATTTTGCATAACATATCCAGACGGACACGGATATCAAGCAATTATAATCTCAAGAATTACACAAAGTGGCAAAGTTCAGTTTGTAGCAATCGTAATTGACGATTATCACGGAATTAAAGATTGTTTTGGGTTTAATAACATAACAAAATTTGAATGTAATACTATTGTAGAAAGATTTTACAGAGGTCAGAGAGCATTAGATTTAGAGCCTTCTGTTTTAAAATCAATTTTGATTAAGGCAGAAAAATTATCTAAACATCAAATGCCTTATGAATATGTATGTTGGCGCAATCTTTTAGCAGATATTGAGCCGGCTACAATCAAACTTAATTATAGAGTAACACAACTTTCAGATAAAGATTTTTATAATATTTTGACTTATGATTTCACCGATTATTGGTTCTTAAATAGCACTTATAGTGACGAATTTGAAGAATTTTTAAGAGGGATTGAAAAAATTGAAACAGATAATTTTGAAGAATATATTGAAAATAATTTAGAAAAAGTCTTTTACCCTGAAGAAAGCCGAATTTGGACTGAAAGAATTTTAAATTGCGCAATATTAAAACATTACGCAAAAGAAGAAAAAGCTGCACAAAATTTATATTCTTTGTATAATGATAAAAAACTTATTCGAGAACTTTTCAAAAACATTTTGAGAAAAAGCATATATGAATATTTTTATGCAAAAGAAGATATCGCAAAAGTTAAACAGATTGAAGATATGTGGGTTAAAGAATAATGTACAAAATAATGGCACTTGATATTGGAACAAAAAGAATTGGAGTTGCATTGAGCGACTACCTTTTAATGCTATCAAACGGCCATTCTTGCGTACCTCGCCTACCGGAAGATAAGGCAATAAGCGAAATTTTGAATATTGCAAAAAACAATAATGTAGAAAAAATTGTTATAGGAGTTCCTTTCAATATGGATGGAACACAAGGGGCGCAAGCACAAGATTGCAAAGACTTTGCAGCAAAAATTCAAGGTTATGAGATAATCTATGAAGATGAAAGATTAACTTCTGACACTGCGGAAGAAAACTTACGTGCAAAAAAGATTGATTTCAGAAAAAACAAAGGACTGGTTGATATTGAAAGTGCTTGTATTATACTGGAACAGTACCTATCAAGATTAAAATAAAAAGAAAGGAAATTATAATTATGGCAGATGAAGATCAAATCATTGAAACCGTTGACGAAAACGGTAACGTAATCAAATTTGAATTGTTTGATATCGTAGAAGTTGACGAACAAGAATATGCTCTTCTTTTACCTGTAGAGGAAGAAGAAGGAGATGAAGTTGTTCTTATGAGATTAAGTAAAGATGGCGACGAATACTTGTTTGAAACAATTGATGACGATGAAGAATTTGATAAAGTAGCTACATACGTAGAAAACATGGAAGACGAAGACGAGGAATAAGTTTTGTTTGAAAAATTTACAGAAAAAGCAATTAATGTTGTAAGTGCTTCACAAGAGAATGCAAAATTAGCCGGAGCAACAATTGTTGCACCTGAAAATCTTTTGTTAGCTTTGTTCGATGAAGCAAAAGGAATTTCTTTGAAAATTTTTAAATCTTACGACATTACTCATGAAAAATTGGTGAAAGAAATTGGGAAATATATTTCATTAACCGGTGGGAAAACTGTTCAAAATCAAACTTTACCATTTGACGATGAATATAAAGAAATTTTAAAGAAAGCACTTGATTTGGCTAACAAATCAGGAAACCCTACAATTTTGTATGAGCATTTGTTTTTGTCTGTAATTACTGACAAAAAATCCAATAACGTAAAAATTCTGGAAGATTTAGGCTTTGATATTTACAAGTCTAAATCTCTCCTGGAAAAACTTGTTCAAAAGAAAACAAAACGTTTATATCATCCTGAATACGATGAACACAAAAGTAAAAAAGAAGATAAATCACAAGAAACTGATGACATATTCAAAAATGAAGCAGCATCAAAAGTTTTTGAACGAGCAGCAGCTAAGCTTTCCACTTCAAATTATGAAATTATGGGAACTGAACAGATTTTGTCATCAATTTTAGAAGATAAAAATTCGGAATTAACTAAAATTTTTGCTCAATATGGAATTACAAGTGAAAACTTTGATGAAAAATTGGCAAATATTCAATCAAGACAATCCGAATATGAAGGCAGACAAATAATTTTTACACCAAATGCTTTCAAAGCAATGAGTATGGCTTTAGAAACCGCCAAAGAACTCGGTTCTTCAGTCGTTTTGCCGGAGCATATTGTACTTGGAATGTTGAAAACAAAACGAGGAATTGCCTACGATATCTTAAAAGAAATGAAAGTACCTGCAAATGATTTGGCACACAGCATTATCAAACCGATTGAAAAGCAAATGCCTGAAACATTAACTATCCTTCGACTTGCAAAAGAAGAAGCGAGAAGGTTGGGGAGAAATATTGTTGGAACTGAAATGTTTTTATTAGGCATAATCGGTGAAGGTACAGGTATTGGCGGTCAAGTTTTGGCAGAACTAGAGATTACAATGCGTGATGCTAGAGCAGTTGTTGAAAACTTAATTGGCTTTGGAAACGAATATTACGATAAAGAAATCGTGTTTACGGAACGTGCAAAAAGAGTTTTAGAAACTGCGTGGGAACTTGCCAAAAAAGACCATAAAGAAAAAATTGAGTCAGCACACATGCTTTTAGCATTGACGACTGAGCCTAATTCGCTTGCAATGAAAGCGTTAGAACAATTAGGAGTTGACGCAGTTGAAATTAAAGAGGGAGTAAAAAAATTCCAAGAGGCTTAATTGATTAAGGATTGCGTAGAAAAATTTATAAATAAATACAATTTAACAGGCACATTTATCGTTGCTTTTTCTGGCGGATACGATTCAATGTGCCTGTTAGATGTTTTGAGTAAAATTTCTGATGATATTGTTGCCGTACATCTCAACCACAATTGGCGAGGAGAAGAAAGCAGACAAGAAGAACAAAATTGCCGAGAATTTGCGAATCACGCAAATATTAAATATTACACAGAAACCCTCTCAGACGATATCGAAAAAACAGAAACTGCAGCAAGAGAGGCTAGATATGAATTTTTAAAAAAATGTGCAAAAAAATTCAATTCAAATATCGTATTTACTGCTCACAATTATGATGATAATGCCGAAACTGTTCTTTATAGAATTATAAAAGGAACCGGAACTATCGGCTTGCAAGGTATTTTAGAACATAGAGATATTTTTTACAGACCTCTTTTAAAAACATCAAGAACAGAAATTGAAAAATACATAAAAGATAATAACTTGTCGCCAAATATTGACAGTTCTAATTCTAATCAAAAATATAAAAGGAATTTTATCCGCCATAAAATAATTCCTCTTTTGCAAGAAATCAATCCAAATGTCAAAGATGCTCTAAATTCTTTATCAAATTTAGCCAAAGAAGATAATGAATTGATAAATTTGAAATTGAATAATGATATATTAAACTCATCTCCAATTGAGCAAAAAAGAATTATTTATAACATTTTATTGGAAAATAAAATCGATTATGACAGAGAAAAAATCGAAAATATCCAAAAATTTATAAACAAAAATAAATCCTCAAAATCAGGGAAAACCTTATCATTAAAAGAGAATTTGTGGTTGTTTGTTAGTAACAAAAAGGTTGAGGTTATCTCTAAAACAGAAAAAAATAATGACGAAATTCCTATAAAAGAATGTGGAGATTATAACTTTGATGGGAAAAATTTTTCAATTCAAAAATATGATGAAATTCCCCAGAAATATCCTGACGATAAAGATTTTGCCGCATATATAAGTATTGATAAAATTGATTTTATCCTAAGACACAGAAAAGATGGAGATAAAATTCATCCGTTAGGTTCAAAAGGTTCGCAAAAATTAAAAAAATACTTGAATGAGAAAAAAATTCCGCAACACAAAAAAAATGATTTATTCCTACTATGCAATGGAAACGAAGTTTTATGGGTTGCAGGGATTGGAATTAGCGAAAAAATAAAGGTTGTGAATAAGCCAACACATATGATAACATTGAAATAGAAAGGTTTTGGTTATGGATATTAACAAATTAAAAATATTATTTACTGAGAACGAAATTCAAAACAAAATTAAAGAACTGGCTCAAGAAATGAACGATTTTTATAAGGGAGAAGAAGTAATAGCAATTTGTGTATTGAAAGGTGCTGTTATGTTTGCGGTTGATTTGATAAAACACCTTGATATGCCTTTAAAGCTAGAATTTATCAGATTATCAAGCTACAATGGCGGGACAACTACAACAGGAAAAGTCAATGCAATTGATATTTCGCTTCCCGATTTAAACGGCAAAAATGTTTTGATTATAGAAGATATAGTTGATACAGGTTTGACTGCAAAATTTTTATTAGACTTTTTGCACTGCAATTTTCACGCAAAATCAGTTAAATTCTGTTCTTTACTAGACAAAAAAATAACACGTATTGCAGATGTCGATGCTGATTATTATGGATTTGAAGTTGATGATAAATTTTTAATAGGTTACGGATTGGATTACGATGGTTATTATCGAAATTTAAGATACATCGGCTATATGGACAAAACTGATCTGGAGTAAGTTTTGGAAAAATTTGAAAAAGTAACAGAATTAATACAAGAATTGTATAAAATCGAAGGAAAGAATTTTCCCAACGAAATTTTTGCAGTGCTAAAAAAAATCATTGATTTTAGCTCCGGTTACATTGTTTTTTCAAACTCTGAAAACATTGAATATTCATATAATAGCAAAATTTCAAACATTTCTGAAATCAAAGAAAGCTGTTTGAAAGAAGATTTAATTTTCAAACACACAATGTTTGGTCAAATTATTATCACAGGAGAAAATTTTTCTTCTGATGATAAAAAAATCTTTAAAACTTGTGCTGCAATAATTTCTAATATTATAAAAGATTTTGAAGTTTCAAAAGTCATAAAAATGCAACTAAACGCCTTGCAACAAGGCTATATTGACATAAAGAAAAACAATCAAAAAATCAAAGAGGCAGAACAAGTCAAAACGAAATTTATCTCTCACGTTTCACACGAACTCAGGACACCAATAAATTCTATTTTGGGTTATTCTGAGTTGTTGGGAGAAGAATTTACCGGAACTCTAACAGACAAACAAAAAGAATTTGTAAATGATATAAAAATTTCGGCATTACATCTTTTAGGAATGGTTAATGAAATCCTTGATATGTCGAAGATTGAAGCAGGTGCAGTAAAGTTAAATTTGAGAAAATTTGAAATTGTTCCTTGTATAAGTGAAGTTATAAATATAATAAATCCGCTACTTTTGCAAAAAAAACAAACTTTAAAAACAGAATTAGATAATTTTGAAATCAAAGCAGATTACAACAAAATCCAACAAATCCTATTCAATCTATTGAGTAACGCAATAAAATACACTCCTGATAATGGAGAAATTAACATAAATTGTTATAAAGAACAAACAAATGCAATAATTAAAATTAGAGATAACGGAATTGGAATTGAAAGCAAATATTTAAACAGAATTTTTAACAAATTTGAACAAATCGGAGAACCTCAGCAAAACTCGACAGGACTGGGGCTTGCAATAACTAAAGAACTTATAAATATCCATAATGGAGAAATTAGTGTTAAAAGTGAACCTAATAAGGGAACAATATTTATAGTTCGTATCCCCTTATAGAGTTGTTTTTTATTACATGATATGTTACAATATTTATAGTCGCACAGTATGAGAGGAGTTTAACAACATGGCATCCATAAAAGACGCATTTGATGAGTCATTTCAAGACACCCACGCAATTCTTAAATACATAATCTTCGCATTACCGGTATTTTATTGTATTTATCTTTACACAAATAACAATATGGGTGGTTTTTGGACAATGGCTACCATTACTTTTTTGATGTTATTTGGAATTTTAATTAAATGCACCGCAAATGTGAGAAACGGAAAAGATGCAGTTTTACCATCATTTAATATATTTGGAATACTTTGGTCAGGCTTGAAAGGGACAATTGCACTCGGACCTTCAATTGCAATCAACTCTTGGCTTGCAATTTTAGTTAACCAAAACTTACTACCAAACATCTTTGTAGAACCTAACACATTAATGGTTTTTCAAGGAATTGTATGGGCGTTATTCGGTTCTATAATGTTGACAGGTTATTTATGTTACGCAAAAACTTTCAAAATCGCTGATGCTTACAACTTCAAAACTATTTCAGAATCTTGTATTGATATTTTAGTAGCAGTTTTATTTATGATTCCACAAGTTTTGATAGCAAACGCAATACTAATCATCCCTGTTTCTTACGTAATTTGGGTATTTTTCGGATTGCCTAGCCCAATTGCAAACTTCTATTGGAGTATGGTTTTGATATTCAACCTCGCAATGTGCGGTCATTATCTTGCTCAAATGGACTATGAAGCAATCAAAAAAGAAGATGATGTATAAAAAATTGTAACTAAAACTCAAAAGGTGGAATAATTAAGTTCCACCTTTTTTAATGCTTATTTTTTATCATTCAACACTTCACGCATTTTTTTCAACTTATCCCGAATTTCGGCTGCTCGTTCAAAATCAAGAATTTTAGCAGCTTTGTGCATATCTTTTTCTAGTTTATCAATAAGTTTCGGTAAATCCTTTTTATCAATTCCCATATCAACCATTTCTTCAGCAACAATATCTTCCAAATCTCTATAACTTGCAACAAGAGAAAGAAGATTGTTTTCAATCGGTTTTTTAATAGTTTGAGGAATAATACCATATTTTTTGTTGTAATCCATTTGGATTTTTCTACGTCTTTCGGTTTCGTTAATCGCATTTTCCATAGATACAGTCATTCTGTCAGCATACATAATAACTTCACCGCAAGCGTTACGAGCCGCACGACCAATTGTTTGAATTAAACTTGTTTCGGATCTCAAAAAGCCTTCCTTATCCGCATCCATAATTGCAACAAGCGAAACTTCAGGAATATCCAACCCTTCCCTTAACAAGTTAACTCCAATCAAAACATCAAATTCGCCCAACCTCAAATCTCTAAGAATTTCGACACGCTCTAATGATTGGATTTCGCTATGTAAATAACGCACCTTTATTCCCTCTTGGATAAAGAAATCTGTCAAATCCTCCGCCATTCGCTTAGTCAATGTTGTAATCAAAACTCTTTCATTCTTTTCAACACGTTTTTGAATTTCAGCTTTCAAATCATTGATTTGTGACTCAATCGGTCTAACAGAAATCTTAGGATCAACAAGCCCTGTCGGCCTGATGATTTGCTCAACCAATTGAGAAGACGTTTTACGCTCAAATTCTGACGGAGTTGCGGAAATATAAATTTTTTGATGAACTTTTTTGAAAAATTCCTCACTTTTCAAAGGTCTATTATCTTTTGCACACGGTAATCTGAAACCATAATCAATAAGAGTAGATTTTCGTGACGCATCACCATGATACATTCCTTTTAGTTGTGGCAATGTAACGTGAGATTCATCTATTACAGTCAAAAAATCACCTTGAAAATAATCCAAAAGTGTTGCAGGGGCAGAACCGACCGGTCTACGCTCAATAATCCTTGAATAGTTTTCAATACCGGAACAATAGCCCATTTCTTTAATCATTTCAATATCGTATTTTACTCGTTGCTCTAACCTTTGTGCTTCAACCAACTTATTTTGATTTTGCAGCTCAACCAATCTGTGCTGCAATTCTTCTTTAATTAATTTAATCGTTTCATCAACATTCTCATCATTAGAAACATAGTGAACCGCCGGATAAATAACAACACTTTGCGGAGTTTCAATAATTTCACCTGTCACATTGTCAATTTTAACAATTTTTTCAATCTCGTCACCAAAGAAATAAATTCTAGTAATAATTTTTTCATAAGCCGGCATAATCTCAACAATATCACCTCTTGCACGGAAGGAAGAACGTTCCAAAACAAGATCGTTTCTTGTATATTGCACACTTACCAAATGTTTTAACAAATCATCTCGCTCAATTTCATCCCCGACTTTAAGCTCAACAGAACCTTTAAAGTAATTTTCCGGCAATCCTAAACCATAAATACAACTAACAGACGCTACAATAATTACATCATTTCGCTCATACAGGCACCTTGTTGCATTATGACGTAACCTATCAATTTCTTCATTGATAGATGCGGATTTTTCAATAAATGTGTCCGTTCTCGGGATATACGCTTCCGGCTGATAATAATCATAATAACTTATGAAATATTCAACTGCGTTATCGGGGAAAAGTTCTCTAAACTCATTGTATAATTGTGCAGCAAGTGTTTTGTTATGCGCAATGATAAGAGTTGGCTTTTGAACTCTTTCAATTACATTTGCAATAGTAAAAGTCTTACCTGAACCGGTAATCCCAAGTAATGTCTGCGCATCATCACCGGCATTAATTCCCTCAACTAATTCTTCAATTGCTTTTGGTTGATCTCCCGCAGGTTTATATTTGGAATGTATTTTAAATTTTTTCTCCATAACAAAATTATACATTAAGCAAAAATACTAGCAAAAAAAATTTTTACGTGTTTATATATAATTGACTATAGTTATACATTACTGGCATGGTACCAAAAATTGATTAATACAGTTTGTACAATAAATCAGGTTAAACCAACAATTAACCATTCATCAAAGCCGAATAACCAAGCTAAAAAGCACAAATATCAAGATCCGTTAAATAAAAAAGTTCCTGTGCTAATGTCGTATTCAAACGAAATTGGTACAGCAATTTCAGAAATCGCCCCCAAATTAGGTACTGCGCTTTGGGCTCCAACCTTTTTGTATCTTGGAGCAGACATTTATGACAAGTATAAAAACGACAAAGACAACTACAAACCGAGTGGAAAAAGAGCTTTAAAACGTGCAATTTTTCAGGGAATGACATCATTGATTGCATTACCTGCAGTAATTTTTACTGCGCAAAGTGCAATTTCTCCTCTTGCCCAATTTGACAAATGGGGAATTAACGGAAACACCAAAGACGCCGTATATAGGCACACAAAAAGCGTTATCGACCAAGCTCACGGTTCTGCATTAGATAGTTACGAAGAATTTAGCAGGGTTATAAAAACTACCCTTGAAAACAAAATTAAATCAAGAAAAACAGAAAAGAAAACTGTTAACATTTTCAAAAGAACTTGGAACAAACTATTCACACAACGTTACGCACTGCTTTCTGCTGATAAAGCCAGAGTTTTAACCTTTGCAGAAGCAAATGCTAAAAAAACATATCAAATTCTCACGGCCTTAAATGAAGGCGATAAACGCAAAGTTCCACATCGAATTTTTCAAAAATACAAAAAGACACTTCCATTGATGAAAGAAATGTACAAAGACGGGGATTATTCTCATCAAGCAACAAGAAATGCCCTTATAGAGTATCAAAATTCTCTAATTTTTAAAAACAAATTGTTAAAAACTATCGGTGGTTTTACGGCACTGTTACTACTTGCCAATCCAATCAACAATTTTGTAGATAAGCAAATTATGAAAAAATTCATCAGTCCGGGAATTGACCAAATTTCAGAAGGCTTTGTAAACGAATCCAATATGAAGACAATCTTCAATAATATGAATACAGAAAATTCTAATGATAAAAACGAGAAGACATCGAACCTGATTGAGAAATTAAAGTCTCAACGCGGAACGAAGTCAAAGGTTGCGGAAAATCATTAATATATTGACCATTTTCTAATTTAGAAACAAGTTTTACAGACAAAGCTGCTGTCCTTGCAGGTGATAATTCAACAATTGATGTAACACATCTTTTGCCGTTATCAAGCTTGTTTATTTGCACCAAATAATCATAATTTGTCAAAACTTTATTTTTTGCCAACTTTTCAGACAGGTTCTCATTTACAACTACATTATTAACAAGTTTTGAAATTGCCGTCTCTACAGATGATGCACACAAAGTCGAAATACAACCCTTTCTTTCAGAAAACTCAATTATAGAAGTATTCAAATCCGAAATAATATATTCTGGCTCAATTTTCATAATATTTTCAACAATCTCATCCAAATCAGTTGATTTTGTGTCAATACTAAATTTCATCAAATAATTTGATTTTGAATTAATCTGAGATGATTTCTCTAACAACACCGCTCTTTTATTCAGAATAGTAGTGTTTATCAATACATCCAAGAATGTTGTTTTACCAGAATTTATATCTCCTGAAAATATAATATTTTTCTTTTCAGAAATCGCATTAATAATAAAATCCAAAACTTCTCTTGATACAAAAGCATTATCCAAAATACTTTCAATATTAAATTCTACAGTTTTTCGAATAATAATATTAGTACCAGAATTGGAAATATTAGCAGTTATAACAGAAATCAAAAGATTATTATATTTCACATTCCAAACATTTTTCGACAAATCAATTTTTGTACAAACCATCCCCGAAATACTGTTTATCAAAAATTCAAGTTGCTGATTTGACAACATCATTTCTGTATTCAAAATTCTACCACCGATTTCAATATGTACACTATTTGTACCATTAACAAATATTGCAGAAACATTTTCTTGTGAAATCAAATATTCCAAAGGTCCAAAACCGATAACAGCAGACGACAATTTTTCAATTAATTTTTGCTTATCATCATCCGAAAATGAATATTTTTCTACTGAAAACTTATTATCAACAAAGCTTTTTATCAATTCTTTTTGTTTTTCTTGTGAATACTCACCCCAAACAGGAATTGAATTAATTTTTTCAATCAAATCTTTTTTTAAATCATTTTCAACGACAGAAATATCAAGATTTTGTGGTGCAACTTCATTTTCAATAGCATTTTCAATTTCTTGTTTTTGAGGTTCAACAATTTCCTCTGCTTTTTCATCAGAAACATTTTTGCGAACGAATGAAAACTTATATGGTAGTTTAACTTCTTTCTTATCAGCTTTTTTAAACCTACTGCTTAATTTGCTATTTTCTAACACGTCTTACACCATTCCATTCTTTTTAGTTAAATTTTGTCTGTAAATACTGTCAGAAACCATCAAAGCCAAGTTTTTGCAACTCAAAGCAACATTTGCATCAGGGTTAACGCTTGAAACCGGAACTCCTTTATTAATAGCTGACATCATTGTAAAATAATTGTTCGGAACTTTCCAATAAAGTTTTTTACCAATAGCTTCTTCCACATCTTCCGCCTTGATTTCGTCATTTTCCATATAACGGTTAATCAAAACCTGAACCTTTTCACTATCTAAGCCCAATTTGTCAAACAATTCAAGACAACGTTGACAATTTCTGATAGCAGGCAAATTCACAATCGTAACTAAGAAAATCAAATCCGAATCTTCCAAAGCAGTAATAGCTTTTGGATCAAAACCAGCAGAAGTATCTACGACAACATATGAAAATGTATCACGCAAAATATTGAACAACCTTGTAATATCTTTTAAGGGAACGTCATCAACTTGTTTGAAATACGGAGGATCAGCCAATACATACAAGCTTGTATCTTTATATCTTTCCAAAGTTGATAACAAGAAATCTTCATTAATTTTATCCAAATTCTGCAACATGTAGGAAATATTAAAAGACGGTTTCAAGTCCAAAAAAGTAGTTACATCACCAAGTTGAAAATTCAAATCAATAAGAGCAACATTTTCTTTGGTAATTTTTGCAAGTTCATACGCCAGATTTGTTGCAATAGATGTTTTTCCCACTCCACCTTTGTTAGAATAAACTGTGATTACACGGCATTTTGATTTTTTTTGTTTTCCACCTGTCAAATCGTTATACAATTTAGCTAAAACACCTAAAAATTCAGCTTTTATAACCGGAATTGCAAGAAAATCTGTCGCCCCAACCCTCATAGCACGGATAACCAAATCCACATCAGGTTTATCAGAAAGCGCAATTACTCTGCAATCAGGGAACTCCGTCGTTATCTTTGAAACAAAGTTGAGAGCTTGTTCAGGATAATCTGAAACATCAATAATTACAAGAGAATTTGTTAATTCTTTAATTCCGTTATAAGCTTTTGAATAATCAGATGTAGCCGCCAAAAACGAAAATCCGTCAAACTCTTGAAGATATAATTTCAAAAGTTCCGCAGTGCTATCATGTTCAGTTATAACAATTGTTGGAATGCTCTGTTTCATACAAAAATTGTAGCATATTTTGCAGAAAGTAGCAAGAAAAATAAAAAAGGTCGGCATAATGTCGACCTGATAGTTTATTATTTATTTTTGTTTCTTAAACCATTTTGAATTTGCCATATCACCTTTTTTCTTATAAGAACTATCATATTTAGCTTTTATAGCAGCAAATTTATAATCACTAGTAAAGCCTCCTAAATAGAAAAATTTCAATGTACATTGATAAGAACGCCAACCTTGATCACGTAATGATGGCAAGCAATAATTTCGCATTGTACTTCTCCGCAAAGAATAATTTCTCCATGTTTTACAATCTTGGCATTCTTCAAAACTACAAATTGGCACACCAATAGGGCAAAAATACAAAGGACCTATAAAATTAAAACTATTCAATTCAAATTCAGTTATACCCGCCATATTAGGTCCCATTCCACAAGTTGTATCCAATCCCCAATAATATGCCGTAGGATAAGAATTGGAACTAGAAGAATTTTGGCGTAAATATATGCACGACCCATCTGATAAAACCAAATATAATCTACTATTATAATAATTTTCACTAACAACATTCAAATAATTTTTATAATAAAGATCATAAAAGTCTTTTGGAGTTTTTGGATTACCCCAATTTGACCAATCACCGTTATCGGCTTCCGATTGTCGTGTAGCTTGCGCAATTACAGTATAAAACTTTTTTAATTTTGCTTCAGTCTTTTTAGCCTCTAAATTTGGAATAATCATAGAAAGTGTTAACGCAGCGACAACACCAATTATTCCGAGTGTGATAAGAACCTCTGCGAGAGTAAAGGCGGCAGACTTAAGATTTCCAACACATCCTTCTTTCCCCTCGCCACTTGGGGAGAGGATATTTTTACAAACCATGCGATACTTCGGACTGTTGTCCTCAGTATGACAATTAACCCCTCTCTGAAATTTATAAGTTCGCTTTAGCTCACTAACAAATTTCTTCTCT
>ENA-ORRO01000942-ORRO01000942.1-human-gut-metagenome-genome-assembly--contig:-NODE-942-length-22116-cov-3.244187_pt1 | contig 22116 bp, 18 predicted proteins | sample MGYA00242176_ERZ509136 | MGnify/ENA primary metagenome ERZ509136 (study PRJEB26280, sample SAMEA2338644) | human gut metagenome | biome: human gut; feature: human-associated habitat; material: faeces...
AGCTTTTAGGAATCAAAGCTGTGGCGATCTGGTCCCGTGATATGAATTATTATCAGGCGTCACCGTGGAGAGCAAGTATGGCACAGGCCGGCGGCGGATGCATGATCAATCAGGCGATCCATACCCTGGATCAGATGCAGCTTCTTGGAGGACCGATCAAAAATATTACAGGTCAGATTTCCAATCTGCTTCACCATGAGATCGAAGTTGAAGATACAGCAGTTGCCCATATTGAATTTGAAAATGGTGTTGCGGGTACATTTTTCGGAACCGTTACTTATGTAAAAAATTCAAGTATCGAACTTCAGGCAGTTTGCGAAAAAGGCAGCTTTACAATCAAGGATTATGGTCTGTGGTATGGACCCAAGGAAAATGAGAATGAAAAAACACTGCTCATTAAAGATAAACGTCTCCCAGGAGAGAAAACCTATTATGGAAGCGGTCATGTAGACCTGATCCGCCGGTTTTATGATATGCTGGAAGGGAAAACAGACCAGTATTTCAGCGTAAAGGATGATAAAGTAATTCTTTTAATAGAAGGAATCCGTAAGTCCTCTCTTGAGAGCAGGATCGTAGAATGGAAGGAGCTTGATAAAAATGAGTGAAGCAAAGAAAGGATCACCTAAGATCGCGTTAAACATGTCTATGGTCAAGACCATTATGTGGGATAAGGGACCGGATTATACCTTTGAGAGAGTGAAAGCAGCAGGACTTTCTTATTTTGAACTGTCACAGGTAGATATGACAGATGAATATATCGATCAGGTTCTGGAAGCATCTGCAAAACATGGTGTGACTGTAATGTCTACCAGTTTAAACTATAAGCCTTTATTTGGACCAAATGCCAAGGGCTTTGACGTTGAGAAAGATATGGACCGTATTATTGCAGCCAATAAACGTCTGGGAGTTACATATGTAAGAGACTCACTGATCCCATCTATCTGTATCCATAATGAAGAGGGATATTACAAGGCTGCAGAGGATTTAAACCGCTATGGAAAGATCTTAAAGGAAAATGGACTGAAGCTGTATTATCACAACCATCATTTTGAATTTGAAAAATATCATGGAAAAACAGGTTTTGAACTGCTGGTAGAAAATACAGATCCGGAACTGGTTGGCTTTGAGATCGATGTACACTGGATCCAGAGAGCAGGACAGGATCCTGTAAAATGGATCAAACGTTTAGCTGGCAGAGAAGATATGGTACATCTGAAAGATTACCGTATTTATTTCCCAGATGGACAGCCAACTCCTGAGATCTTCCACAAGGAGCAGTGTATCCAGTTTGCTGAGATCGGAGAAGGAAATCTGGATATGAAGGCTATCATTGAAGCTTCTGTAGAAGGTGGAGCTATTTATCTGCCTATTGAGCAGGATCAGACCTATGGAAAAGATCCATTTGACTGTATCAGGACCAGCGTAAAAAATATCTGCGATATGGGATTTGAAAAATATCTGTAAGTCTGGGAGGAATAATACATGGATAAGATAGTCCTTTCCGGCTTTGCAGATGAGATTTCTTCTTCTCTTGACAGACAGATACAGGTGTTAAAAAAATTAGGGATTTCCCACATGGAGATCCGGGGTGTGGAAAAGAAGGGAATCGACACATACACCACAGAAGAAGTAAAAGAGATCAAGGGTAAGCTGGATGATCAGGGGATCGCCATTTCTTCTCTGGCATCACCCATAGGAAAGATCAATATTAAAGATGATTTTACACCTCATCTGGAACATTTTAAACATGTGGCTGAACTGGCCCATGTATTAAATACCAGATATATCCGGATGTTCAGCTTTTTTATGCCTGAGGGTGAAGAACCAGACGGATATAAAGAAACCGTATTTGAACAGCTGGACCAGCTGATACGCGTGGGTAAGGAGCAGGATGTGATCCTGCTGCATGAAAATGAGAAGGATATTTATGGGGACAGCATTATACGCTGTGAAAAGCTTATGAAGGAGTTTTATGGCGATCATTTTAAGGCAGTATTTGATTTTGCCAACTTTATTCAGTGCGGACAGGATCCATGGGATGCATACAGCGTAATGAAACCATATATTGAATATATCCATGTGAAAGATGCCAGAAAGGCTGATGGTGTGATCGTTCCGGCAGGAAAGGGAGATGGAAACATCCAGGAAATCCTGAAAGATCTGTTTGAACACGGATATAAAGGATTTATTTCCCTGGAACCTCACCTTACTGAATTTGACGGTTTGAAAAATCTGGAAAGAGATGGCGAAAGCTTAAAGGGCATGCAGCAGATGGATGGGGCAGAGGCCTTCACCGTTGCCTGCGAAGCTTTAAGAAAGATCCTTAAAAATCTGGGTCAGGATGTATAAGAAACACAGATTTTTAAATCTTCTTCTTTACATTTAATCCTACTTTCCAATAATAAATAATAAGCAAAATACTGCATAATACCCATCCTAAAGGATATCCAAGGGCAGTAGCGGTAATATTATTGAAGTATTTTGAAATAAAGTAAAGATAGATCTGGCGGAAGACGATAAAGCTTCCCATCATAATGACCATAGGGGTGACGGAGTTTCCGGCACCCCTTAATGCGTTTGCGAAGATCTGGTTGAAACTGATGGCCAGATAGAATGGCATCATTAAACGGATAAAATGGATACCGTAGGTCAGCACTTCCGGTTCATTGGTGAACAGAGAAGCAAGGAATGGGGCAAAAATGATCACAGGTGCCATCAGGATCAGGGCTGTTGCAATGGAGATGAATAATGCAACCGTGGTTCCCTTTCTGGCACGTTTCATATTGTCAGCGCCAAGGTTCTGTCCTACAAAGGTGGTAACTGCCAGACCGATACTCTGGATCGGAAGCAGACAGAACTTATCCAGTTTTCCATAGGTTGTCCAGCCAGCCATGCAGGAGGAGCCGAAATGGTTGATATAGGACTGAACAAATACATTGGAAAAAGAAGTAACAGCGATCTGAAGTCCTGCAGGAAAGCCAATACGGAAGATAGACATGGCAGTTCCTTTGTGGATATGCAGGTCTTTCCAAATTAATCTGTATGAGCTTTTTTCCCGCGTAAGGATCACAAGGACCAGTATCGCTGAGATCCATTGGGAAAGAATGGTAGCGTAGGCAACACCTTCAACACCTGCGTGAAAAACGATCACAAAAAGCAGGTCAAAAAAGATATTTCCAAGAGCGCAGACCATAAGAATATATAAAGGACGTCTGGAGTCACCCACAGCCCTCAGGATACCGGAACCCATATTGTAAAGCATCAGGCCGGAAATACCTGCAAAATAGATGCGCAGATACTGGGATGCCTCCGGAAGAACATCTTCCGGTGTATCCATTAACTGGAGAAATACAGGGGATAAAAGCAGTCCGGCAATGGTAAAGACTACAGATAATACAAGGGTCAGTGCAATGGTAGTATGTACAGCGCGATGAAGAGCCTTGTCATTCCCGCTGCCAAAACTGTGGGCGATCACTACACCTGCGCCGGTAGAAAGACCGGTAAAGAACCCGATGATCGTATTGATGATACAGTCTGTGGAACCAACCGCTGCCAGAGCCGTTTTACTGACAAAATTTCCCACAACAATACTGTCAACCGTGTTATAAAATTGCTGGAACAGGTTGCCTACAAAGAGGGGAAGGGCGAACGTGATCAGGAGTTTGGTGATATTGCCTTCGGTCATTTTCTGGCTTTTCGGTGATGGGGTAGAAGACATGGTGGTTTGTTCCTTTCTGTAGTATGTAGGTGTGTCTTGTTTTTCTTTCGGGACCATTATAGTATAACATACTTTAAGCTGAAAAAATCAGTTCTGGAAAAATCTTTATTTCTATGCTATGATTACCCCGATACGATTTCGACAAAAATAGAAACAGCAGATAAAAGAAAGGTGTGATCATCATGTATAAATGCTGTATATTTGATCTGGACGGAACATTGGTGAACTCTATTTATGCTTTGAAACGTTCTGTAGACCTGACACTGGGCCATTTTGGACTGGGGCCGATCTCTATTGAAGATACCAAGCAGTTTGTAGGAGATGGCTATAAAAAGCTGGTAGAACGTTCCCTGATAGCATATGGGGATAAAGAACTGACTTATTATAAGGAAGCGTTGGATGTATATAATGAAGTTTTTAAGGACTGTTGTCTTTACAAAGTAGAAGCATATGAGGGAATTCCACAGCTTCTGGATTTCTTAAAAGAACATGGCATACTGGCAACCGTACTGTCCAATAAACCTCATCAGAGAGCCCTTGAGAATGTAGCCCATGTATTTGGAGATCATACATTTGACAAGGTATACGGAGAGAGAGAAGCATTAGGCATCCGCAAGAAACCGGCTCCCGACGGTGTAGTGGCTCTGATCGAAGAACTGGGGCTTAAAAAAGAAGACTGTTTGTATCTGGGAGATACTAATACAGATATGGAAACAGGACAGGCAGCCCAGGTAGATACAGTAGGTGTGACCTGGGGCTTTCGTCCGAGAGAAGAGCTGGAGGCATTTAAGCCAAAGCTTGTAGCAGAGTCTCCTTTCCAGGTGATAGATTTTATAAAGGCAGTGAACCACATTGAATAAATTTGAAGTGAATAATTTAAAACGTAATTTAAATAAGAAGAAACGCAGCTTAAAAACATATATCGTGAGCATTTTTCTCACGATGTGTTGCATCCTTCTTTCCGGCTGCGGTATATCTGGTACAGTGGGACAGAATTCGTCAAAGGTATCCGATGAAAAAGATACCCGCCCATTGGTAGTGACTACTATTTTTCCATACTATGATTTTGTCCGCCAGATCGCAGGGGACAGAGTAAGACTGAAAATGGTAGTTCCTGCAGGAATGGACAGTCATTCATTTGAGCCCACACCTGCAGATATGATCACCATGCAGCAGGCAGATCTGATGGTTTGCAACGGTGGAGAGATGGAACAGTGGGTGGAAAAAGTAGTAGCTTCCCTGGATACGGAGAACATGAAAGTCCTTACGATGATGGACTATGTAGATGTACTGGAAGAGGAGATCGTGGAAGGAATGGAAGATAATGAACATTCCCATGATGACCATGGTCACGCTCACGAAAATGAGGAAGAAGATCATGATCACAGTGAAATGGATCATAGTCGTCCTGACGATGAGATAAAAACTCATGAGAATTTATCTCAAATTACTTTTGACGATCATGATGGTCATGAAATGGACATTGAATATGACGAACACATCTGGACCTCACCAGCCAATGCCATGAAGTTAGTGGAAGTGATCACAGAAACTTTAAAAGAAGTATCTCCGGAGAATGCTTCTTATTTTGAAGAAAACAAAAACAGCTATGAAACAGAACTAAAAAGTCTGGATGATGAGTTTAAGGATATTGTGGCAAATGGCCGTCACCGTATGATCGTGGTAGCGGACAAGTTTCCGTTCCGGTACTTTGCCCAGGAATATGGTCTGTCTTACAGAGCAGCATTTTCCGGCTGCAGTACAGATACAGAGCCAAGTGCAAAAACCATTGCTTATCTCATTGACCGTATAAAGGAAAATCAGATCCAGGCAGTATTTTATCTGGAACTTTCCAGTCACCGGACGGCAGATATCATCAGTGAAGAAACAGGAGCAAAACCCCTTCTCCTTCATTCCTGCCATAATGTAACAAGAAGGCAGTTTGATGAAGGCGTTACCTATCTGCAGCTGATGAAGCAGAATGCAAAAAATCTGCAGGAAGCACTTTTATAGGAGGAATGATCAAAAATGGAACCATTGATCAAATGTGAGCATGTTGATCTTGGATACGAAAATCAGGATGCGGTTATAAATGTAAATATGGAAGTCTGCCCTGGGGATTATCTGTGTATCGTAGGTGAAAACGGGTCTGGCAAAAGTACCCTGATCAAGGGACTTTTGGGGCTGTTAAAGCCATCCGGCGGCAAACTGACCGTAGCAGAAGAATTAAAAACAACAGGAATTGGCTATCTGCCCCAGCAGACAGCAGCTCAGAAAGATTTCCCTGCTTCTGTAAGAGAAGTCGTTTTAAGCGGCTGCTTAAGCAGAAGAGGCAGACCCCCTTTCTATTCTAAAACAGAAAAGGACATTGCATCTGCCAATATGGAAAAACTGGGTATTACCCAGTTGGCGAACCAGTGCTACAGGGAGTTATCCGGCGGACAGCAGCAGAGAGTGCTGATCGCAAGAGCTCTCTGCGCCACCAGGGAACTTCTTATTTTAGATGAGCCGATCACCGGTCTGGACCCGATGGCAATCCAGGATTTCTATTCCATGATCCGCAAATTAAACAGGGAAGATAAAGTAGCTATTATCATGGTCTCCCATGACTTAAGAAATGCAGTAGAGGAAGCCAACAAGATCCTCCACCTTCAGAAACAGGTGCTTTTCTACGGCCCGGCCCATGATTATATGAACAGTAAGGCAGCAGGTCATTTCTTCCATGAAAAGGAACAGGGAGAGTGCCTTCCTACAGCTGCATGCCATATGGCAAAAAATGGGGATGGTCTGGAAAATAACGAGCAGAAATGCTCCTGCGGTCATACCCACGCACATAGTCACCAGAAGATAGAAGGAGGAAATACCCATGAACGTGCTTAGTGAAATGTTATCTTATCCATTTATGGTGCGGGCATTATTCGGCGGTATGCTTGTATCTTTGTGCGCCTCCCTTTTGGGAGTGAGCCTGGTGTTAAAACGCTATTCCATGATCGGTGACGGACTTTCCCATGTATCCTTTGGAGCCCTTTCCATTGCCCTGGCTATGGGCTGGTCCCCTTTAAAGGTATCGATCCCGGTAGTTGTGCTGGCGGCATTTTTCCTTCTGCGTATTACAGAAAACAGCCGGATCAAAAGTGATGCAGCCATTGCCATGATCTCTGCCAGCTCTCTGGCTATCGGTATTATCGTTACATCCTTAACAACAGGAATGACCACAGATGTAAGCAGCTATATGTTTGGAAGCATTTTAGCCATGACCAAAGAAGACGTGGCCTTATCAGCAGTATTGTGCATCATTGTACTGGGCCTGTTTGTACTTTGCTACAACCAGGTATTTGCAGTTACCTTTGATGAGAACTTTGCAAAAGCAACCGGTGTAAATGTAGGTGCCTACAATATGCTTATTTCCGTGCTTACAGCCGTTACCATTGTCCTTGGCATGCGTATGATGGGAGCCATGCTGATCTCAAGCCTTGTGATCTTCCCATGCCTTACCTCTATGCGCGTGTTTAAAAGCTTTACCAGCGTAGTGATCTCTTCCGGAATTCTTTCCCTGGTATGCTTTTTGCTGGGAATGATGGCTTCCTATCAGTTTTCCACACCTGCAGGCGCCAGTGTAGTAGTGGTAAATCTCATTGCCTTCGGTTTGTTTTCCATGTGGCAGGTATTAGGCAGGAAACGGTAAAAAGCATAAAATCAGCATAAAACCAACATGCAGACCAGTGTTAATGAGAAAGAGGGGCCCATTACTTGACATTAAGGTCAGGTTGTGCCAAAATATCTAATTGACAGATTGAACAAACGGGATCATAAGATCCCATTGCAAAATGCTTTTCTAATTCTAATTTAAAGAAGGCATTAATAAAGAAAGAAGGAACATACGATGACAAAGATCGATATTATTTCCGGTTTCCTTGGAGCTGGAAAAACTACTTTTATTAAGAAGCTTTTACAGGAGGCTATTTCCGGTGAGCAGGTAGTCCTCATTGAAAATGAATTTGGCGAGATCGGTATTGACGGCGGATTTTTAAAAGACTCCGGTATCGAGATCCGTGAGATGAACTCCGGCTGTATCTGCTGCTCCTTAGTAGGTGATTTCGGAAAGTCCTTATCTGAGGTACTGACCAAGTACAAACCAGACCGTATCATCATCGAACCATCAGGCGTTGGCAAGCTTTCCGACGTTATGAAGGCTGTTATTGATGTATCTGCAGATATGGATGTTGCATTAAACAGTGCTGTTACCATTGTAGACGCTGCAAAGTGCAAAATGTATATGAAGAACTTCGGTGAATTCTTCAACAACCAGATCGAGAATGCAGGAACCGTTGTACTCAGCCGTACAGATATTACTGATACTGCAAAGATTCAGAAGGATGTTGAGATGATCCGTGAGAAAAATCCTAAGGCTGCTATCGTTACCACTCCATTAGCAGAACTGGGCGGAAGCCAGCTTCTTGAGATCATCGAGAAGAGAGATACCATGTTAGATGACCTGTTAGAGGAAGTAAGAGAAAGCCATCATCACCATGATGATGATGACGATGACTGCTGCTGCGGTCACGACCATGATCATGAGCACCATCACCACCATGATCACGATGATGATTGCTGCTGTGGCCATGACCACGATCATGAGCATCATCACGATCATGATGAAGACGAAGAACACGAACATCACCATCATCATGACCACGATGACGATTGCTGCTGTGGCCATGACCATGATCACGAACATCATCATCACCATCATGCAGACGAAGTATTCACCAGCTGGGGTATGGAGACCATCGTTCCTGTAACAAAGGATCAGCTGGAAGATATCTTAAAGCGTCTGGCAGAGACCAAGGAATTTGGCGATGTTTTAAGAGCAAAGGGAATGCTTCCTACAGAAAATCCTGGCGAGTGGCTGTACTTTGACCTGGTACCGGAGCAGTATGAGATCCGTGACGGAAAGCCGGATTACACAGGTAAGGTTTGTGTCATCGGTGCCAGCCTGAAGGAAGAAGAATTAAACAAAGTATTCGGAAGAGGCTAATGAGGTTTAAAAATGGGAAATAACGAGATAGATGAAGATGTAATGCCCGTATTTCTGATCAACGGTTTTCTGGAAGCTGGAAAAACCCAGTTTCTGGAATTTACCATGGACCAGGAATACTTCCAGACAGAGGGAAAAACACTTCTGATCGTCTGCGAAGAAGGGGATACAGAATATGATGAAAAGAAGTTAAAGAAGCATCAGACTGCTGTTGTATATGTAGATGAACTTTCCAAACTGACACCGGCTTACTTAAATGAGCTGGAAGTGATCTACCGCCCGGAGCGTGTGCTCTTAGAGTGGAACGGTATGTGGAACCAGGACGAGCTGAAACTGCCGGATGACTGGAACATTTACCAGCAGATCACCATTATCGATGGTTCTACCTTTGATCTGTACATCCAGAATATGAAGCCGCTCCTTGGCGCTATGCTTCGTAATTCCGAACTGGTCATTGTAAACCGCTGCGATGGCATTGCAGATGAGAAGCTGACTTCCTATCGCCGTACCATCCGCGCTATGAGCCGTGAAAGTGAGATCGTTCTGGAAGATAAGAACGGCGAGATCGAGCAGGCAACCCTGGAAGAAGATCTTCCGTATGATATCAATGCAGATGTAATTGAGATCAAGCCTGCAGACTACGGTATCTGGTACATCGACTGTATGGATCAGCCGGAACGCTACAAAGGAAAGACCGTTGAATTTACCGCAATGGTATTAAAAAGCCCGAAATTCCCAAAGGGACAGTTCGTTCCGGGACGTATGGCTATGACCTGCTGTGAGGCAGATATGACATTCTTAGGTTTCATGTGCAAATGGAAAGACGCAGAAAAGTACAAGACCAAAGAATGGGTAAAGGTACGCGCTAAAGTCGGCGTAGAATACCAGAGAGATTACCACGGCGAAGGACCTGTCCTCTATGCCGAAAATGTGGAAAAAGCCGCTGAGATCAAGGACATTGTGCAGTTCTAGTGATGTTCTTGTGAAAATGCTATTTTCAGGAAGTGTAAGGAAGAACAGTTGTGTAAGTTCTTACATTGACATGAAAACAAAACTCTGATATAGTTATTGATTGTACGAAAGTGAGAGGATGAAAGGCCTGCATGTGCGTGCCGTTTTCGCCTCTCATTTTCTTGCTATTGCATGTTAAAAATATATGATAACTTCGATTGCACTAAGTTCGTGGAATACCTCACTAAGTGCAACGAAGTGCTTTCGCACGTAAGTGTTCTGGAAGACGAACGCTTACGTGCTCAATGCAGGAATATGGGCCGTTTTCAACCTGTCGATTGTCCACATCCTGAGTGCAGATGTACGAATGTGGCGGATGTAATCCGACACAGGCGAACATGTGCAAATCGAAGGTCAGTGGACAATGACATGTTGAAAAATTAAGGCCCATATTCCTGTGGAACTTAGATTAAGAATAGAAAGAGGATATTTACAATTAATGGATGTAACAAAATTTGAAGAATTACAGTTAGATGACCGTATCATAAGAGCTATTACCGAGATGGGCTTTGAAGAAGCTTCTCCGATCCAGGCTCAGGCGATCCCTGTTGTATTAGAAGGCAGAGACATGATCGGTCAGGCACAGACAGGAACAGGAAAGACCGCTGCTTTCGGACTTCCTCTGTTACAGAAGGTAGACCCGAAGGTAAAGAAGCTTCAGGCCGTTGTCCTGCTTCCAACCAGAGAGCTGGCAATCCAGGTAGCTGAAGAACTGCGCCGTTTTGCAAAATTTATGCACGGCATCAAGGTTCTGCCTGTATACGGCGGTCAGGACATTGTCCGTCAGATCCGCGCCTTAAAAGATGGCACCCAGATCGTAGTAGGAACCCCGGGCCGTGTGATGGATCATATGCGCCGTAAGACCGTAAAAATGGACCATGTACATACCGTAGTTTTAGACGAAGCAGACGAAATGTTGAACATGGGCTTTTTAGAGGATATGGAGACCATTTTAAGCCAGCTGCCGGAAGAGCGCCAGACCCTGATGTTCTCCGCAACCATGCCTCAGGCCATTGCTGACATTGCAAAGAAGTTCCAGAAAGATCCGGTAACAGTCCGCGTGATCAAAAAAGAACTGACTGTACCGAAAGTGACCCAGTATTATTATGAAGTAAAGCCAAAAAACAAAGTAGAGGTTATGTGCCGTCTGTTAGACATGTACTCCCCAAAGCTGTCTATCATATTCTGCAACACCAAGCGCCAGGTAGATGAACTGGTTCAGGCACTTCAGGGAAGAGGTTATTTTGCAGAAGGCCTTCATGGTGATTTAAAGCAGGTACAGCGTGACCGCGTTATGGAAAGCTTTAGAAACGGACGTACCGATATCCTGATTGCTACAGACGTAGCAGCAAGAGGCATTGACGTAGGAAATGTAGAAGCTGTATTTAACTACGATATCCCACAGGATGATGAATATTATGTACACCGTATCGGTCGTACCGGAAGAGCAGGAAGAGAAGGAAAGGCATTCAGCCTGGTAGTTGGCAAGGAAGTTTACAAGCTTCGTGACATCCAGCGCTACTGCAAGACCAAGATCATCCCACAGGCCATCCCGTCCTTAAATGACATTACCGAGATCAAGGCAGACAAGATCTTAGACCAGGTTCAGGACATTTTAAATGACGCAGATCTCACAAAGATCGTAAATATCATTGAAAAGAAGCTGATGGAAGATGATTACACTTCCTTAGATCTGGCTGCAGCCCTCTTAAAAATGAGCATGGGCGATGACAATGAAGATATCATTGATAACTATATGCCTGCAAGATCCTTAGACGATCTGGACAGCTATGGAAGAAATTCCAGAGGCAGAGACCGTGGCAGGAACAGTGGCCGCCGTAAAGGGGCTACTGACCGTGCAGCTGTTGATTATGTATTAAACGGCGGCGAAGAACGAATGGCAAGACTGTTTATCAATATTGGTAAATCCCAGCGTGTAACACCGGGAGATATCCTGGGCGCAGTTGCAGGAGAGTCCGGTATTCCAGGACGTCTGGTAGGAAGTATTGATATGTATGACGGCTATACTTTCGTAGATGTACCGGCTGAATATGCAGAAGATGTATTAAATGCTATGAGCCATGCCCGCATTAAAGGCAAACATATCCATGTAGAAAAAGCAAATTCCAAACGATAAAAATTCAAATCAGAAAAGTAAAAGACACTCTGAAACCTACCAGAGTGTCTTTACAATATGCAGGGAGTGATAAATTTGAAAGGAAAAAAAGCAGAAGCAGAAGTAAGGACCAACGTAATGAGGCTGTTAGACGCAGCAGGGATCCATTATGAAACAGGAACATATGAAGTAGATGAAAATGACCTTTCCGGCAGCCATGCTGCTGACCTGATGGGGATCGATCATGACCAGATGTATAAGACCCTTGTATTAAAAGGGGAGAAAAAGGGATATCTTGTATGCTGTATCCCGGTAGATGAAGAACTGGACTTAAAGAAAGTGGCAAAAGCAGCGGGAGAGAAGAAAGTGGAGATGATCCACGTAAAAGATATGTTAGGTATCACCGGTTACATCCGGGGCGGCTGTTCTCCAATCGGAATGAAGAAAAAATTTCCAACATATATTGAAGAAACTGCCCAGTTATATGATACAATTATGGTAAGCGCAGGACAGAGAGGCGTACAGGTCACTGTAAGTCCGGAAGACCTGAGGGAGTATGTAGACGGAACCTTTGTTGGACTTGTGTAGGTGATGGTTACGATCGTCTCAAAACGGTCTCAAAAGATAGAATACCTTAATGCAGGTTTGTAAATGAAATCAGGTATCACGGAAAACGGACTGCGCTTTTGATGGCATATTATGCAGATAACATCCGAAAGGAGAAACGCAATATGGAGAAAAAACAGGCAGTTGTTACCTCAGACACCCTTACAAAAGAGCAGATCAGGGAACTGGCGGCAAAATCCCTTGCAGGTATTAAAAACTCCTATGCCCCTTATTCCCATTTCCACGTTTCCGCTGTCCTTCTTAGTGAAAACGGCAATATCTATACAGGAAATAACATAGAAAATGCCGCCTACACCCCTTCTGTATGCGCCGAGCGCTGCGCTTTCTTTAAAGCAGTCAGCGAAGGAGAACGTGACTTTGCAGCTATTGCCCTTTGCGGCGGCTTAAAGGGAGTAGTAAAGGATTACTGTGCCCCCTGCGGGGTCTGCCGTCAGGTGATGCGGGAATTCTGTAAGCCGGATTTTAAGATCATTCTGGTAAAGTCCGAAGAAGAGTGGAAGGTATATACCTTATCCCAATTGTTGCCGGAAGGTTTTGGACCGGAAAATCTTCGGGCGTAGATCCGGCAGGACAATACGGGTGTTACAGTTCAGCTTAATACCTGAAATCAAGACGCAAATACTAACAATATATAACAATATTAACTAAAAAAACAGGCTTGAAAAACATAAAATGTTGGGTTATAATAGCACCATAATAAATGAAGCGCATATGTGATACCTGGGATGTGCGAAGTTCTTACCAATTTTGAACCTACATTAGACTAAAGGGATTCCAATATTTTTAAGCGGATGTCATGCCTCCTTTTTAAGCGTGGAAGGCAGAAGTTTAAGTGAGGTTGCCCACCTAGCATTGCTAGGCGTCAATAAGTAAGAGACGGCATCTTGGGGTCACAGAAGATAAAAGCAGCGAGGTTCTCGCTGCTTTCTTTTTGTAGTACATGGGCTTGCTGAATATACTTGTGCGAATAAGGTGACAGATATTATGAAAATGATCGGGAAGTTAAATGAAAAGGATCTAAAGATCAACAAAAAACAGATGATTTTGTGGATGGGAGGAATACTGGCGGCAGTGATCCTGCTTATGGTGTTCATTGTAAAAGTGGAACCTCCTGCAGAAGGAATATCCAGGGCAGAAGCAGCCAAAGCCCTGGCTCTGGTTTTTGAAGATCCCCAGACCTTGGAAGATATGGCTTCTGAACGGGAAAATTCCTCTTTTACAGACAAGGAAAAGGGAAACTGGTTTGTAAAATATATGGATTATCTTTATGAAAAAGGTTATCTGGATACAGAGATCACACCGGCGACTCTTACTTCTGCCCAGGGAAATCTTACATATGAGGATGTAAATACGGTAGCAGAAAAGCTGTCATCCGGCCTTGAAAAACAGGTGGGAATGACCAGAGGGAATAAGAAAAAGACATTTTCAAGAAATGACTGGTGGGAGCTTTATAAGGCCATTGTAAAAGAGACGGACAAAGATGGAAATATGAAAGAAGTTTCCGCTGTTTTGTTTGGCACACCTTCTAATATGGAACAGGCCGAAAGCTGGACTGCTTATACAACAGAAGGTACCTTTGGCTTTCAGGGACTGGCTCTGGACGCATATCTTGACTGCGAGATCCGTTTCTGGGCCAGAGGCCAGGAAATGGCAGGTATGACCCAGATCGTAAGCGAGGAGCCTGTTTATAAGAATATATGGGTCTCTGATGTAAAAAAAGATCAGTTTACGGTTTACATCGGCAAATATGTAAGAACTTTTACAGCAGAAGGTAAACTGGCATCCCAGGCAGAAGAGAAGAATGAAGAACTGAGATCCTGTGTGGCTGACCTGCATATGGAAAAGGGAAAGCTGAAAAAGATCACTGTGAAAAAAGAACGGGTCCGTGGAAAGGTCCTTGCAGTGACGGATGAGTCTATTGAACTGGAAGGCTATGGCTGCGTACCCATCGATGACAATTTTCATGTATACAAGACCTACGGGGATTTCCAGGTCCTTGGAAAAGGAAACATCCTGGTAGGTTATGATCTGCAGGAATTTGTGGCAGCTGACGGAAAGCTTTGTGCCGCTGTTCTGGAACAGCCATTTGATGCGGAAACCATCCGCGTCCTGATCATGGATAATGGTTTTAAGCAGATCTTTCATGATACCATAGAACTTACTGCAAATTGCGATGGGGAACTGATCTACGAAAAGGAAAACGGAGAAAATCAGGAAAGCTCCTTTAAGAAAGGGGATACATTCTCCTACGAAGCATCTGATAAAAAGCTGGAAAACGGACGTATGATCTTAAAACCGGAAGACAGTGAAGGAATTACCGTCACTTCCTTAGAACGTGGCCAGGGACAGCCTACTTACAGTGGTTCTATAGAAGTGAAAGCAGAAGAGGGCGGCTTAGTCCTTATTAACGAGTTGTACCTGGAAGATTATTTAAAGAAGGTAGTTCCAAGTGAAATGCCTGCGTCCTATGAAAAAGAGGCATTAAAAGCCCAGGCAGTGTGTGCCCGGACTTATGCCTACCGCCAGATCCAGGGAAATGCCTACGGGCAGTATGGTGCCCATGTGGATGACAGCACTAATTTCCAGGTGTACAACAATATAAGTACCAGCGAGCGTACAGACCAGGCAGTAAATGAGACCTGTGGACAGATGCTTTTCTATAATGATAAGCCCATAGAAGCCTTTTATTATTCCACTTCCTGCGGCCATGGGGCAGATGGAAGTGTATGGGGCAATGAAGGGGCGGCTCTGCCCTACCTGCGTTCCATGCAGATCAAAAAAGGCGCAAGAGAGCTGACTATGGAAGATAATGATACTTTTGATGATTACATACGGTCAAAAAACATTACTTCTTATGATGCTTCTTATCCTATGTTCCGCTGGCATGTGGATATTAAAGCCAGTATCCTTTCCGCACAGATCCCGGGAGTGGGAAATGTAACCGATGTAAATGTAGTATCCAGAGGTTTAGGTGGCATTGCTTCTGAAGTAGAAGTAAAAGGCGATGGAGGAAGCTACAAGATCAAAGGCCAGAGCCAGGTAAGAAGTATGCTTGGAAATACGGAACTTGTAATAAAGAAACAGGACGGAAGCGATATGACAGGAACGGCAGCCCTTCCAAGTGCGTTTATTTCCGTTGAGAAGCGCACGGCAGAGGACGGAAGCATTGTATTCCGGGTATACGGCGGCGGTTTCGGACATGGAGTTGGAATGAGCCAGAACGGCGCCCACAGCATGGCAAAGGCAGGAAAGACGTATAAAGACATCCTTGATTTCTTCTATCATGGAGCGGAGATCAGGACAGAATAAGACCGATGTGTCCGGCTGGCAGCCGGAGGCAGAGACCTGGTCTGGGAAAACAGAATACGGGCATAAAAAAACACGGTTTAGGAAACGGAAATATTTCCTGACCGTGTTTTTTAGTTGTTATGTATCTGGAAGCAGCTGCCGGTGACAGCTTTTGCCAATATCTTGTTAGCCACTGCCAAAGGCAGCTGGCAGACTGGCTTTATATATTATTTAATCATATGGTTAGGATAATAAGAAAACCTCTACATTCTGTATTCCGTGATTTTTTGATTCTGCGTGTGTATCATAAAAAATATCAATGTGATGGCCTTTTACACCGCCGCCTTTGTCCTCGGCAATGTAAACCACCCCGTTGATCATAACCCTGGTTCCATATGGGATCACTCTTGGGTCAACAGCAATGGTGTGCTGGGAGCTGGCAACGGCACCGGTACAGGTGTTTCTTCCCCAGCCTGCGGAGCAGCTTCTGCAAGGGCAGTAACCGGTAGTTTTAAAAACACCCAGGGAAACCATCTGGGAAGCCGGTTCTTCAACGTTTTCGGCAGCTTCTGTTTCCTGCTGATCCTGATCGTTTGCAGCTTCTTCTGTTTGCTGTGTCTGTTCGGAACTGTCATTTTCAGAAGCGAATGCACAAAAGGCAGAGCCAATTATAAAAAATACAGTGATAAAAGTCGTGGTTAATAGTTTCTTCATGTTCATTTCTACCTCCTTTTGCAGTCGGAAAGGACAAGGACTGCGGTCGTTCACAATGCCTCATAATATTTGCAATGTATTTTTAATATATTATAAATATATGTAACACTTTTGTAATATATGAACGATAAAGTAATATTTACCACATTTTTTTAAATCTGTCAAGAAAAACACAAAATGCGCAAAAAGCCCTTGACAAATTCTTTATAAAGGAATATATTATGCAATGTAGATGTTAGCACTCCAATAAGTTGAGTGCTAATAATCACAAAGAAAGCGAACAGGAGGCAGGAATACATGGATGCGCAGTTGGATGAGCGTAAGGTCACTATATTAAAAGCGATCATAAAGACTTATCTGGAAACAGGCGAGCCGGTGGGTTCCCGGACGATTTCCAAGTATTCGGAACTGAAACTCAGTTCTGCCACCATCCGCAATGAGATGTCAGACCTGGAAGAGATGGGCTACATTATACAGCCACATACATCAGCAGGACGTATTCCTTCTGATAAGGGATACAGGTTCTACGTTGACCAGATCATGCAGGAGAAAGAAAATGAAGTCACAGAATTTAAGGATGTGATGGTCCAGAAAGTAGATAAACTGGAACTGGTCCTTAAGAAAATGGCTCAGGCTCTTGCGGCAAATACCAATTATGCAGCGATGATCAGCGGACCAAGCTACCACAAGACAAAGCTGAAATTCATACAGCTTTCCAGAGTAGAAGCAAATAAGCTTCTGGTGGTAGTGGTTGTGGAAGGCAACATCATCAAGAACACCATGATCGATATTGGCGAAGATCTGGGAGAACAGGAACTTCTCAATCTGAACATCCTCTTAAACAGCAGCTTAAACGGACTGACCATTGAAGAGATCAATCTTGGGATTATCAGCAAGCTGAAAGAAGATGCAGGCATTCACAGTAAGGTGATCGAACTGGTACTGAATGAAGTCGCAGAAGCTATTAAAGCGGGCGGCGAGGACCTGCAGATCTATACCAGCGGAGCGACCAACATTTTCCGGTATCCGGAACTGGCTGAAGGAGAAAAGGCCAGCAAGCTGATCGGAACATTAGAACAAAAAGAAGTGCTGCAGGAATTTGTTTCCGATGTAAACGCAGACCAGCAAGGCGATGGAGGCATTCAGGTATACATTGGTGATGAAACACCGATCCAGTCCATGAAGGACTGCAGCGTGGTCACAGCCAATTATGATCTGGGCGGGGGCCTTCGGGGAACCGTAGGAATTATCGGTCCTAAGCGAATGGATTATGAAAAAGTTCTTGGAACTTTGAAAAATCTCATGAACCAGCTGGATGCAGCATTTAAAAAGGATGAAAGGTGATAGCAGTGAGCGAAGAAATGAAAAATGAAGATCTGAAGGATCCGTCCAATATGGAACAGGAAGCTTCTGAGGAGACTGCTTCTGAGAACACTGAAACAAGTGCAGAAGAGAAGACCACAGAAAAAGCACCTGAGAAAGAGGGCTTCTTTAAAAAGAAAAAAGATCCTAAGGATGAAAAAATAGAAGAACTTACCGACCGGGTAAAACGCCAGATGGCAGAATTTGATAATTTCCGCAAGAGAACGGAAAAAGAAAAATCTACCATGTACGAGATGGGTGCAAAAGACATCATCGAGCGTATGCTTCCGGTAGTTGATAATTTTGAAAGAGGCTTAGCTTCCATTCCGGAGAGCGAAAAAAATACAGCTTTTGCTGAGGGAATGGAAAAAATATATAAGCAGTTCCAGAAAGTCTTAGAAGACGCCGGTGTAAAAGCCATTGAGGCAGCCGGACAGCCATTCGATCCTAACTTCCACAATGCAGTGATGCATGTAGAAGATGAAAGCTTAGGAGAGAATATCGTAGCTGAGGAACTTCAGAAAGGCTATATGTACCGTGACAGTGTTGTAAGACACAGCATGGTAAAAGTAGCAAACTGACATTGAGCACTTAACGAGGTCTTTTCGAGTTTAGTGCGAAAGTCGTTCCCGAAACTTGGCGAGGTCTTTTCGAGCCTTAGTTGAGTGGAACATTTATTATGATTTTTTCATCAAACATATATAACAGGAGGAAAAAACTATGAGTAAGATTATTGGTATCGACTTAGGTACAACTAATAGCTGCGTAGCCGTTATGGAAGGTGGAAAGCCAACCGTTATCGCTAACGCAGAGGGCGTAAGAACCACACCATCTGTTGTGGCATTTACAAAAACAGGAGAAAGACTGGTAGGTGAGCCTGCTAAGCGTCAGGCAGTTACCAATGCAGACAGAACCATTGCTTCTATCAAGCGTCATATGGGTACTGACTACAAGGTAGACATTGATGGAAAGAAATACACTCCACAGGAGATCTCCGCAATGATCCTTCAGAAGCTGAAAGCAGATGCTGAAAGCTATCTGGGCGAGACTGTAAGCGAAGCAGTTATCACTGTTCCTGCATATTTCAACGATGCACAGCGTCAGGCAACCAAGGATGCTGGTAAGATCGCTGGTCTGGATGTAAAGCGTATCATCAACGAGCCTACAGCAGCAGCATTAGCTTACGGCCTTGACAATGAAAAAGAGCAGAAGATCATGGTATATGACCTTGGTGGTGGTACATTCGATGTATCTATCATTGAGATCGGTGATGGTGTTATTGAAGTTCTTTCTACCAACGGTGATACACACCTTGGCGGTGATGACTTCGATAATGCAATTACCAACTGGATGATCTCTGAATTCAAGAAGGCAGAAGGCGTAGACCTTTCCGGCGATAAGATGGCTCTTCAGAGATTAAAAGAAGCAGCTGAGAAAGCTAAGAAGGAACTGTCTACTGCGACTACAACCAATATCAACCTGCCATTCATCACAGCTACTGCAGAAGGTCCAAAGCATTTGGATATGAACCTGACAAGAGCTAAATTTGATGAACTGACACATGACCTGATCGAGCGTACAGCGATCCCGGTACAGAACGCATTGAAGGATGCTGGTATTACCGCAGCTGAGCTTGGCAAGGTACTGTTAGTTGGTGGTTCTACACGTATGATCTCCGCACAGGAGAAAGTAAAACAGTTAACCGGCAAAGAGCCTAGCAAGTCCCTGAACCCAGATGAGTGTGTTGCAATCGGTGCAGCTATCCAGGGTGGTAAGTTAGCAGGCGATGCAGGTGCCGGAGATATCCTTCTTCTGGATGTAACTCCACTGTCTCTGTCTATTGAGACCATGGGTGGTGTAGCAACCAGACTGATCGAGAGAAATACAACCATTCCTACAAAGAAGAGCCAGATCTTCTCTACTGCAGCTGATAATCAGACCGCTGTTGATATCCATGTTGTACAGGGCGAGCGTCAGTTTGCAAGAGACAACAAGACCTTAGGCCAGTTCCGTCTGGATGGTATCCCACCAGCAAGAAGAGGTGTTCCTCAGATCGAAGTTACATTCGATATCGATGCAAATGGTATTGTAAATGTATCTGCTAAGGATCTTGGAACAGGCAAAGAGCAGCATATTACCATTACTTCCGGATCTAACATGTCTGATTCAGATATTGATAAGGCTGTTAAAGAGGCTGCTGAGTACGAGGCTCAGGATAAGAAGCGTAAGGAAGCGATCGATGCAAGAAATGATGCTGATTCTATGGTATTCCAGACTGAGAAGGCTCTGGAAGAAGTTGGAGACAAGATTGATGCTAACGACAAGGCTGAGGTTGAGGCTGATTTAAATGCACTGAAAGAAGCTATCAACAGAGCACCGGTTGATCAGATGACTGATGCCCAGGTTGAAGATATCAAGTCAGGTAAAGAAAAACTGATGAACAGCGCCCAGAAGCTGTTTGCAAAGGTTTATGAGCAGGCACAGCAGGCTGGTGCAGGTGCAGGTCCAAACATGGGTGGTGCAAATGCAGGCAATGCAGGAAGCTCCAAACCAGATGATGATGTAGTTGACGCTGACTTCAAAGAAGTGTAAGATTATATAACAGTTCAGACATGCGCCATTTTGGACAGGAAAGTGTGTTGCAAGTCAGCATGTCTGAACTAACGGACGGGTCCGAGAGGGGATAAATCCCCTTCCGGGCCTTACCGTCTGTTTAAACAAAGGGCATTTTGGACCCGGCAGAGAAAGAAATAGCAGTGATAAGAGGTAAACAACATGGCAGAGAATAAGAGAGATTACTATGAAGTTCTGGGTGTTTCAAAAGACGCTGATGAAGATACCCTGAAAAAAGCATACAGAAAACTTGCCAAGAAATACCATCCTGACGCAAATCCTGGTGACAAGGAGGCAGAGGCAAAGTTTAAGGAAGCTTCAGAGGCTTACAGCGTACTGAGCGATCCTCAGAAACGTCAGCAGTACGACCAGTTCGGCCATGCTGCATTTGAGCAGGGCGGCGGCGCTGGTTATGGCGGCGGTTTCGGCGGCTTTGATTTTAACGGCGGAGATATGGGAGATATCTTTGGCGATATTTTCGGTGATATTTTCGGCGGCGGCCGTTCCAGATCCAGAAGCGGCCCTATGAAAGGCGCAAATGTAAGGACAGCAGTCCGCATTACCTTTGAAGAGGCTGTATTTGGCTGCGAAAAAGAGATTGAGATCAACTATAAGGAAGTATGTTCAAGCTGTAACGGAACTGGCGCAAAGCCAGGTACTTCCCCACAGACCTGTACCAAGTGTAATGGTAAAGGTAAGATTATGTATACACAGCAGTCTTTCTTTGGCCAGGTACAGAATGTTCAGACCTGCCCAGAGTGTAATGGTACTGGTAAGGTTATCAAGGAAAAATGCCCGAACTGCTACGGTACCGGATACAAGACTGTTCGCAAGAAATTTAAAGTTTCTATCCCGGCAGGTATTGACAATGGTCAGAGTATTCGCATCCGCGGAAAGGGTGAGCCTGGTATTAACGGCGGCGAGTGGGGTGATCTTCTTGTTGAGGTTGCAGTATCACAGCATCCGATCTTTAGACGTCAGGACTACGATATTTTCTCAACAGTGCCAGTATCTTTTGTACAAGCAGCGCTTGGTGCAACGATTAGAATTGATACAATTGATGGTCAGGTGGAGTATGAGCTTAAAGCAGGAACTCAGACTGATACGCAGGTACGTTTAAGAGGCAAGGGTGTTCCGAGTCTTCGCAACAAAAATGTACGCGGTGATCATTATGTTACTTTTGTAGTACAGGTACCAACCAGCATGACAAAGGAGCAAAAAGAGGCACTGAAGGCATTTGATGAGGCGATGAATGGCAAGACGACTGCCAATACAACGACAACTAAGAAAAAGCATCCAATCAAAGATTTCTTTGAAAAAGATAAGGATAAATAAATAGTTTTTAGCAGGGAGAGCTGCTGCAAAATGGATGTCATCATCCGTGGAGCGGCAGCTCTTTTTGGGCTATTGTTTTTTAATAGCAGAAGGGAGAAGCGTGGACATGATAACAATACGAAAAGCCAAGCTGACTGATCTCGATCGCATGATGGAAATTTATGCCAGGGCAAAGCGATTTATGGATAGTACTGGAAACACAACGCAGTGGGAGATTGGTTATCCAACACGAAAAATGATACAGGATGATATTGAAAATGGATACAGCTTTGTCTGCATGGGAGAGGATAACAT
>ENA-ORRO01000947-ORRO01000947.1-human-gut-metagenome-genome-assembly--contig:-NODE-947-length-22042-cov-3.039341_pt1 | contig 22042 bp, 28 predicted proteins | sample MGYA00242176_ERZ509136 | MGnify/ENA primary metagenome ERZ509136 (study PRJEB26280, sample SAMEA2338644) | human gut metagenome | biome: human gut; feature: human-associated habitat; material: faeces...
CGTGGATATGCGGAGTTTGGAATGGGCAACTATATGAATATGGTTGGAAGCCTCGGATACCGCGTGGTCGACAAGGAGCAGATGTCGATGAACATTTGGCTGCAGCACAACTCGGCAAACGGCTCGATAAGCAATTACGCCACGTTCGATCCTTTCTCGGTGGGCAACGGCGAGGCGCGGAAGAAATTCTTCGTTGAAGACCGTATCGGCGTCGATTTCGCAAGCCGGTTAAAGGCTGGCGAACTGAGTGCCGCCCTGGTGTATCATCTGAGCAAGTTCAACTACTACGGAATGATGCTGCCTGCTTCGAAGGATGACGTGGAGCGCAAACAGGGCAACAATGAGGTGGGACTGGGCTTGCAATGGCTCAGCCGTGCCAACGACGAGCGTTCGTTTGGATACAACGCTGGCATTGGATATAATTATTTCGGATATGCCGACCCTGTGGAGCCTGCGCTCGAGAAGGCTCTGACGGAGCATAATTTCAGCATCAATGCGGGTGCGGAGTTTGTTTGGGACGAGGATTCGCATATCGGTGTCAACGCTGAGTTCAACAGTCTGAGCTACAAAAACAGAATCGCTGAATATGGCGGTTTCAACCAGATGGAGATGACGTTCGGCGCAAGGCTCAACGACCGCCGTCAGAGCGTCACGACGCTGACTCCATATTATCTGAAGAGCAACGACCGCATCAACCTGCGCATCGGTGCGCGGCTCGACATTGCGAGCAGCGGGACGGTGTTTCATATCGCTCCTGACGTGAGGTTTGACTACACGATCAACAACAGGGCGTCGCTTGCCGTGTCGGCAACGGGCGGCAACCGGATGAATCCGCTGCACGTCATTGCAGAGCGCAACCGCTATGTCAATCCGTCGATGGCGCTTATCGGAAACACATATACGCTGGTCGACGCCGAGGCTCGGTTGAACATCGGGTTGTTCAAGGGATTGAGTTTGTCGCCTTTTGTCGGATTCGCTGTGGTCAGAGATGCGTATGTGCCTGAGATTGGAACGGTGGAGCTGCTCGGCGATTGGAATTTCTCTTCGCCCGACATGCTTCGCGGCACAGTACGCTATGCGCAATACGATCTAAATGGCGTGAAACTGGGTCTGGACGTTGCCTATAAGTTGCGCAGTGTGGCAGAGGTGAAAGCGGGCTATATGTTTACTCCGCAAGGAAAGGAGAGCGGCTACATCGCCAACGACGACCGCGCGGAGCATCAGTTCAATGCGGCGTTGACAGTGCGCCCGATCAAGAAACTTGACATCAATGTGGCATACCAGTTCCGCAGCGGTAGAAATGTGGTTGTCTGCAACACGGTCGCCGGTTCGGCTTTCGTCAATTTGGAGCAGAGGAGTCTCGGCGTCGTGTCCGACTTCAGTCTCGGCGCAACCTATCGCATCAACGACATCCTTCACGTGTATGCTCAGGGCAACAACCTGTTCAACCGCCGTTGGCAGGACTACTTCACCATGCGCAACCAGGGTGTGAATTTCCTCGTCGGGGTAGGAGCTAAATTCTAAACCGATCCAAATACAGCAAGAGGCTGTGTCTGTTTTGACACAGCCTCTTGCTGTATTTTACCCGGAATGCGCATGACCGTACTTTTGCATATCGCTTAACGATAAACGACCTTAAACGATATACGTTCATGCAGACAATCTCCATTGACTTCCTCGTGCGCTGAGCTGCTGCCGCATCTCGACTGGTTCGCCGCGCTCAAAGAAGCCTTTTCGCGCAAATACTGCGCCTCGGTGATGAACATTCATGGATTTTTCGCCGACAACATCGGCCGGGAGTTCTGCCGAGCCGTCTCAAACGCCCTCAATCCCGACATCATGCGCCGCTCAGTCACTCTTTAGCCATTTTCATCAAGCCCCACTGGGATAACTCTTGCAAAATCGGGAGCAAAGTCCGACCATCTTCCGAAATGCGGTATTCTACTTTCGGAGGTATTGTCGCATAGATCGTTCTTGTTACCAGTTTGTCTTGCTCCAAAGATTTCAGTGTGGAACTTAAAACCTTTGGAGAAATGTCAGGAAGTATCTTATAAATCTCGTTGAACCGCAGCTTCTCTGCCTCTCCAAGAACCAACAATATAAGTATTCCCCACTTGCTGCTGAAGTGTGAGATTACATTCCTTATGGGACATCGGTCAATTGCCGAATATTTTTTTATCAATTCTTCCATTTTTTTCTCGTTGATTTTCAGTGTTAGTTACCCTAAAGTAACTAAATTGCTTATGCGTAACGTCTTGCATTTTATGGCAAACTGTCATAACTTTGCGCTATCAAAAAGATAGTGCATTACAAATGCAAAGTTAATAACAAATATAAATCCAAGCAAGAAATGAGCGAAACAAAGAAACTCAACGTGGGCGATAAATTCGCCCATGCCACTGTCGGCAATGTGGCCGACTTCTCTGGCAAAGCATTCCTGAAAGAAGTGCTCGGTCTCACTGGTGCCGAGGTGTCATTGGGCACTCTCGACCCGGGTCAAGCTGTACCGTTTTTCCATGCACACAAAGGCAACGAGGAAGTTTACATTTTCCTTTCGGGAGAGGGCACATTCCAAGTTGATGGAGATACTTTCCCTATCGCTTCCGGCTCTGTCGTGAGAGTCTCCACAGGGGCTTCCCGCAATCACAAGAACAATAGCAACGAACCGATGGTCTACATCTGTATCCAAGCCAAAGAAGGAAGTCTTGACTGCTGCACCGCAGATGATGCGATAGTTACAGAAACAGAGTCGAAACTCTGACAATCTACTCCAACTGTAAAACAAGGGGCTGTGTCGTTAAACTCAATTACGACACAGCCCCTTGTTATTGTGCGTGGAGATTAGTAATTGTCGGCGACGAGGGCGAAATAGGCCTTCGGATGCGCGCATACGGGGCAAACCTCGGGTGCCTCTTTGCCGATGTGGATATGACCGCAGTTGAGACACTGCCAGATGCAGTCGCCGTCGCGTGAGAACACCACCTTGTCCTCGATGTTTTTCAACAACTTGCGGTAGCGTTCTTCGTGGCGTTTCTCAATTGCCGCCACTCCTTCAAACAGTTCCGCTATATGGTCGAATCCCTCTTCGCGTGCCTCTTTGGCGAAGGTGGCATACATGTCGGTCCACTCATAGTTTTCGCCGGCTGCTGCGTCGGCAAGGTTCTCCATTGTGCCTGGCACGGCGCCGCCGTGAAGCAGCTTGAACCACAGTTTGGCGTGTTCGCGCTCATTGCCTGCCGTCTCCTCAAAGAGTTGGGCTATCTGCACATATCCGTCTTTTTTTGCCTTTGATGCGTAATAGGTGTACTTGTTGGTTGCCTGCGATTCGCCTGCGAAGGCCGCTGCCAAGTTGGCTTCTGTCTTTGTTCCTTTAAGTTCTTTCATTGTAAGCGATTTATTAAGTTATCAATATGTTATACCCCAGTTCGGGATAAGAAATAGTTTATAAAAAAGTTGGTAGTCTCATAAATATTTTGTACCTTTATAGATGAAAATCAATTAGTTACAAAAATATTTAATATGACTACCGATTACAAAATTACAGAATTTTTTATATAATAGACGAGTTTTGCAAACATTTTTATGCAGAAAATGCAGAAAATCTACTTGAAGACAATAGTGAAGTCAAGCGTAGACGTTGTCAAGCGTCGCTGTCCGACAGTGAAATCATGACCATTCTGTTGTATTTTGGTACATTCCGCAATTTCAGACCGCTATACCAGCCATATCACGCTCCAGGTCGCAATCGGTTTTACGCTTCACCTCCTTGATAAACTCAGGTAGTTGTCAGTCAAATGAACGCATTGTCTTGACGAATGCAGGCCTTACCATGCCGAGAATCTCTATAGCCTTGTCAAGGCAGGTCTTCAGGCTTTCTTCGCCATTGTAATAGAACTCACAGCTTGCCGATACATTCTTCAAGGTCTGGTCTATATATAACTTGGCAAGTTTTATCTCACGAGTCATCTTGTTGCAGGCTGCGAGAACTTTTGTCTCTTCCCCTTCGTCAATCTCATACATCTGAGGATAAACAACAATGAGATAGTCTTCATCGTCGCTATTTGCGTTCATCACATAGAACGTTTTCATCTGATAGCGGATAAAAATGTCGCCTTCTTCATCAATCTGTGGCTTGAAGCCAAGAGACTGTAGTATAGAAACCACCTTTTCCTGTTTTGTCATAATATTGCTGTTTAGTCGTTGTTATCGTCATCTGAACTATTATCACTCTCACCATTGTCTATCTTGTCGATAGCGTCACGCGCGAACATCAGAGCAGCGGCAAGGTGAAGAATCATATGACGGATCACCTCCTCTAGGTCTTCGTTGCCAAGAAGGTCACGTTCGTAGAATAGCCAGAGCCCCTTGCCAAGGGTGTATGCCTTGACGTATTTAAGGGTGGAGTTGATTTTCTCTTTAAGTGCTTCATAGTTTTCCTTGTTGTCATCCTCCAGGTCGTAAATGCCTGGAACAGCGATGTTGAGGAATTCCTCATCATCTTCATTGTACATATAGAGAAAGTTGATGCCCTCGTAAAAAAAGTGATAACCCAACGATTCGTTGTCTTCCAAGTTAAAGCCCAAGTTGTCAAAGGCTTCTAAAATTTTTTCTTTCATCTGATTAATTTTTATGGTTACTATTATTGTTATCTAAACCCTATAGTTACAGGTTTGAGCCCTTTGTCCTTTGGTGAGAACTCGCTCCTTACCCGCTCATATTCCCGAAGTGATCTGGCTGTAACAGATGGACTTCTGGTCGCTATTATCTCTTCCAGAACATCCTGCGTGATGCCGTATTTCTTTCCGTCTGGATCCTTGATTGTTTCGTTAAACTTCTTGCGGGCTGCCGACTTGACAATATAGCTGATGTCGGAACAGTTGTAGCCGTTGGTCAACTCTGAAAGGTGGGTCATATCAATGTTTCCTTCCGTAGGTAGTTTAGAGAGTGCCAGGGCAAACAGGCTCTTGCGGGCTTCCATGTCTGGCATGTCGATATAGACCATTTCGTCAATACGCCCGGTTCTCAGCACCGCCTTGTCTATTCGCTCAGGATGATTGGTGGCAGCAAGAACATAGACACCTTTGTCGGAGGCGTTGTTGAGCATACAGAGAAACTCATTGACCTCGCTGTCATAATGTTGGTTACCTTCTTCACCCGAACGTCGTGGCACCATTGCATCAAACTCATCAAAGAAGAGTAGGGTGGGAGCGTTTTTCTCTGCATCCTTGAACACCTCTCCAATCTTCTGTTGTGTGCCGTGAACCCAAGTGCAGGCAAGGTCATCAGGAACGATCTTTACGAAATTGATGCCTACCTCCTCTGCCATCTTCTCCGCAAAGAAGGTCTTTCCGCATCCTGCAGGGCCATAAAACAGCATAGACGGAGGCTTGATGCCATAGGTCTCTGCACATTCACGATTTCGGAGCACGTTGATGAAACCTTCTGTTACCCTCTGCTTCAACTCGTTCATGCCGGCAACATCGTCGAAGCCATTGCCTTTCTTCTTTACAGAAGAGGTCTTCTGCTCAACAGCTTCCTTGGCAACTTTCTTGACTCGCTTTTCTGCTGTTTCAGTAGGCTTCTGTCCGCTGATGCGACGTAGCCAGTCTTTTTCTTCTTCTGTTGTGTCCATATTCGTTTCTCCTTGTTTCGTTTGTTCTATTTCTATAAAGAAAGATAGACAGAAGCACTATTTTCTATCATCATTTCTTTACACCTTGTGAGTTGGTGGATTATTTCTCCACAGGTCAATCATTCGCTTACATCCTTCTACGATATGCGAGGCAACACTTCGATATACAGCATCAGACTGATAGTGTGGATCCATAACGGCAGTATCAGTGCCAAATGCCAGCTTATTGAACATTACAATCCTGTCCCAATGTGCATAGTCAAGCACTTTGGTAATGGCATTGCGGTGTTCTGCATCAAAGATAACAATACAGTCTGCCTCGTACAAATTATCTCGCGTGGTAGGGGTCGTCTTACCTTTAAGGTCATAACCCAGTTCGCTGGCAATTCGTACCATATTAGCGTCACGAGGGTTTTTTCCCCAGTCCAATGTGCCACGAGAGAACACTTTAATATTGTCCATCTCCTCTTGTTCGAGCATCGATTTGAGTACACACTCGGCAAATGGACTTCTGCAAGCATTGCCTGTGCAGACAAAGCAAATGGTATATTTCTGTTCCATGATTAATCTTGTTATGAGGTTATTACTTTTTATTGTTTCTCTTGCTTTGCTCGTTAATGACTTGCTTTCTTCGCTTTAACTCCTCGATGGACATGGGTTCCTTGCCATTTCTCTCCGTGAGTTTGTCATAGAAAGCATTAAGCACTCGCAATATCTTTGAGGTGTTGTGACCGCTTTCCTTCAGGTAGCCTTGCAGGGTCGGCGGCTCCATTCCCTTGTCTGCACCATAGAACACCCAAAATGTGCAGAGAGCGATGTCTGTACGGTGAAGCCCCATAGCACAGGCTATATAGAAACTGCCCCTGTCGATGCGTTCACAAAACTCTGGAAACAAAGACACCATACTTTCAACGACATCGGCACGATTATCTACAGGGTAGTAGAAATACTCCATGCCATACTCTTTACAAAGATTCTGCATACGTTGGTTCATGCCGTCATTGCGAAGGTCGATGATGGTATGAACCCCTGCGTCCTTGATAACAGGCAGGCATAGTTCTGGCCATGTGCTGACATTGTCTTTCCTCGTACCCCGCCGTATGCAGAGTGGATGTCAGGAATATTGAGATTCAGAATTCTGTTGATGTCCATTACATTTGGTTGCATAATAATCCTCTTCCATATCTTCTCTACATATAGTTCAACGTCTTCATATCATATTTCCCTTTGTAAAATGCTTCCCACAATGTCTTCTATAATACTTCCTATCATAATTTTCTCTTTTTTATGTTATACTTTTATGGTACAGAGCGAGAATAAGTAACCATTCTATCACGAGAACTCCTGCATCTTGCGTTTCCATAATGCCGAAAGTTCGCGTTGCTTGGGCACTAAGTATGACCTTACATAATCAAGGATGTAGTATTCAGAATCCTCATCCTCCGGATCTTCCTCAAAGTCACAAGTTATGGAAAAACATGTTCTTTCAAAATAAGGCTCATACCGACACTATATCTTATACGCTTGTCCATTTCGTCCAACTCCTTACAGTACTCACGAGCCTCATCCACATAAGCGTCATCAATCACTCTGGCCACAATCGTTATGCCGAACCTACCGTCGTCATGAGAAAACACCTTCACCAATCCTTGTGGAAAACTCAAAAACACGATTCCCGTACCATCGTCCTTGCACAAATCTTTGTTATGCGAAATCTCTTCTTCTACAGCCAACAATGCTGCAAGTGATACAAAAGAACGTTTACTTCTCATCTCTCTCCTGTAAGAACTGCCATATATCCTGTCCAAAATCAAGGACGCAACAATGGGCTGAGCCAAGAGAATAATAGCAACTAAAATCATAATATACAATTTAATTTATCATAGTGATTTCTTTTGTCTGTTTATGAGATATCCTCCCTTTCATGTTGCATATCTGACGCAGTTTGTTTATGTCCTGCTGCTTCAATGATTGGAGAAAACCCTCCATACTGCCGCAGACAACACCATCAAAACGGAAGCCATTGCTGCAAAGATTACTCAACACATCCGCAGGATAGGCACTCTTTGACCATATGTCTATGGCCTGTCCTCTCCATATCTGCCACTTTACTCTTATCTTTCTAATGCCAATTGGAATGGCTGCCCCACAACCCAATATGTTCATAAAAACAAATATTAAATGTCATCAATCGATATCCCCTAATCTTACACTTCAACATCCCCTATACACCCTATTGAGCCTCTATATCATCCGTTACCATCACATCATAGAAACTGTCGCCAGCCCAATAAATCATGGGAGCCAATGCCTCCGAAAACTTGTTGTAGTCGGATTGAGGCGAGACACTCTTCAGCTCTACAAGTTTTCTATCCAATTCCTCTTTGGATCTTGCAAACACTATATTCCAAAAGAACCGGTTTTCTGACGCATAGTCTTCTGAGTCGAAACAAGGATATAGCTTAGTGTCTTTACCAACATAGATGCCATTTTTATCCCATCTCTTAATGGCATACAAAATAGCCTCAGCTACATTCACAAACTTTACTCCAAGAACATTAAACGAATCTGTATTCTTAATTGTCTTCATATCAGTTGACTTTATTGTAATTTACATAAATGGTTTCATGCATAGCACAACTATACTTCACTAATGCTGTCTTGCGCCTTGATGACATCATGCACCTTGACAATTATTTTTCCAAGGTGAACTTCTTGACAACCTTACCTTTTCTGTCAATAGCACCATAAAGATTGACTTCTTCATCATCTGTCATACCGAATCCATCTTCATCACGATAGTACATACCATCAGGATTAAGCTGCCATCTCACTTCTGCCACGCCATTCTTATATTGATATACATGACCAGGAAAATGAAATGAATGCGCTTTTGCTCTATCAAAAGCATCTTGTGGAAGCCCTTTCATACTATCCCAGTCAATATCTTCATCTGTCACGATTTGCAGCACCTCATCAATAGACATGAACTCGTATGCGCATCTTGCCTCTTTGTCCATCAAGTAACGTGGTTTCCAATACCGCCCAATCACCTGAGTCACTAATGCCATATCTTCCCCCAAATCATTTTGTACAAGTGGTAGACCTTGATATTGTGATAAATATAATTCCCTATATAGTTTTTCCTCTTCTGACATATCTATATCATTGGCCTTTCCCTCTTCATACACCAAATCCCATGGATTATCATTACAGATTACTAACCCCTCCATCTTACCTTGTACAAAATCATTTTCATCTGTATCATCTTTATTCTTAGCCTTAGCAAGGTATCGGAGTTTTCTTATCAAATCACGTTCTTCTTCATTCGCAATATCATAAGCAATTTGAATGTAACTGTCAAAAGATTTTTGAATCGCTTCGGTTGCTTGCTCCGATATTTCATCATTACCTTTCTTGGCAATAATGTTCATCGCACAGGCCATAAGCCGTCCAGCAAATCGTGAGTCGCTGAGGTTGGGGGCACCATCCAAATCTTGAAGATATCCATCCTTAAATTTAACAGTTCCTCTATATCCTCCCGTATATTCAACGGGCATCTTCGCTGCTTCTTCGTATGACTTATATCCGAATATGGCGGAAAACAATGATTCGAAATTCTTGCCATCGAGAATATCAACCGAATGGTTCATTAAATTTTGGATTTCATCAGGTGTATTGTCTGACAACTCTTCAATTTTTTTCACCGTCTTCACAATAATATGATAGCCATCGCCTTTTTCCAACAAGCTAACCTGTGCCTCAGGCAAAGTCTCAACTGCTTCTTTGCCTAATCTTTTCACTTCGTAATTAACAGCAGATGCAACATCTTTTCTAACTGTTTCTGGGAAGCGGACATAAACACATAGTTCATTTCCTTCCATACAGCTTATCGTGACTATGAACGTATAATGCTTACCTAGTACTACCACAGAAAACTTATTCCCATCTCGGTAAGGTTCCATACCTGCTGAAACGAACATCTTAACGATGCAATCTTCAAGAGTAAGTTCCTTTTGGGTATAGCCGCATTTGTGTTTGAAAAAATCGAATTTTCCCATAACAAATACTCTTTTGGTTGTTTATGACAATTGTTCCCAACAAGATTTTCCATCCTTTTTTATTTGAAGAATGAAATACCAAACAACAAGACCCAATAGTCCAACTGGGAATGATGATGTTAGCATAGCTAAAAGTCCTCCAATTATACTTGATATGGTTAATAATAAGAATCCACTTTTACGCCAATTCAAAAGCATGATGATGGCTATAATATTGATTACTCCAAAAACTCCACTTACTATGGATAAAGGTATTGCTGCATCAGGATAATTACTTCCCCATGCCTGCTTCGGGAAGAAGTTTATCAAGCTCACTAATACATTAGCAACAATCGAGAAATATAACCATATTGAAACAAAGGCATTTCTCTCTTTATGCGGAACAAATGCTTCGTTAGAAAAATCGGTGTGCTGACCAAATGTAGTATTTGATAAATCTGCATTCCTTTTTTCGTTAGACTTGTCGATTTTGAATGATTTTTGTGACCAACCACAATATGGACATCTCTCTTGATAATCGTCCAATTCATGTTTACATCCACTGTTTATACATAATTTCATATCTTAAAGCCCTAATCCGTGTCGGGCACAACTTCTAAGTTCATATTACCGTTTCTCTCTTACTCTCTCCCCCAAGTACCCGACGGCAAAATTCAATGCCGTGATGATGTGTGGCACAATGTCCTTGGCCGACTCCTTTTCGGTAATTTTATGGTCATAATCTAAAGACACTTTAATCTCATCTCTATCCGAAAACAGAGCCTTGATAAACTTCACGTTTCTGTTGGCATCATTCACAGCCTCATTGAGCAACCCCTTGTCCTGCAAAGAAAGTCCAGCAACAAAAGGAATGCAGAAGCGTATCATGCTCTCGTCTTTGCCTACAACATAAAAATAGACCTGTCCGTTGTACCTGAAATGCCAACCTAAAGACGGCATAAACTTTGCGTTACCACACATCCGGCGAATCTCGTACACTATTTCTTTCTGCTTCATAATCATCTTCTTCATCTATTTCTGGCTTAGGAAGTAATAGTTTACTTTTCATTTCAATAAGCCAGGCTGCCATAACTAAATATTCAGAGACAGCTTCTAAGAGTGAAGGATCCATTGTTTGAATATAAGCGAGATACTGGTCACATACAGCCGCTACATCAAGATCAAGAAGATCCATGTCATGTCCTTTTATTAGATGAAGCAAAAGATCAAGCGGCCCAGTAAACTGGTCAACTGTGACCTGATATTCCATATCTATACTCCTATTTATATAATTTATCCATCTGTTTCAATAATGGGAATCCAATAATGATTTCTAATGGAATAATAAAGCATGCCTTAATCACACGAATACTTACAGATACCACAAATGGAATGCCATACATGATTTGTAGCCAGAAAGGTGTTAAACAGAATGTAATTGCTAGTTCTACTAAAATAACACTTAATAGCCAAGTACCAAATAATGACACATCATTGTCTTTCATATTCTTTGTGCGTTTCAACATGAACAAGATAAAACCTATAGAGGCAATAAGGCAGAGTCCAATCATAACACCTTTTTGTAAGAATGTTAATGTATAAGTGACTTTACCGATAGAGATTGTTTTTTGTAAAGCAACAAAAAGCGATCCTGCTCCACCAAATAATGCAATCATGAGACATACAATCTTACTGAATAGTTTTCCATCTACATTCTTTACTTTTACAGCAATCAGTGATGGGATTAAACCAATCAGTACCTGATTGAGTGTAAATCCAAAGAATGGGAATCCTGTTGGGGATATCACTAAGCCAAGTAAATCAGTAATTAAACCAATGAGATAAGCATAGCTTGGTGAAAGAATCACACCTGCTAACATAACAGGAATATATTCAAAACCAATCTTTAAGCTTTCAGCACCAAATAACGGTACCATAATAGTAAGTCTCTTCAAAATCAATGTGATGATAATAATTAAAGCACTAAATGCGAGCTTTTTGGTATTTCTTCTTTCTAATGGGTAAAACTTAAAACAGTAAATACCAAGTAATACTAAAATACATACAATAATAATTTGAATCATTTTTTAAATGCTACAATAAACAAATGTTTCTGTTTCAACCTATCGCTAGTCCACAGACGTTAATTCCGATCATCTCTGACCGTACACTTGCCTTCTTATAGGCTCCTCCTTTTCTTTTTTAACAGTTATTACGGTCCTCGCCTTTAATAAAAGCGATAATGTTTTCACGTACTTCAAGAATCAAACGATGTCTTGCTTCTACTGAACCCCATGCAACATGTGGTGTGAAAACGACCTTTTGAGGATCAACACTATATAAAGGACTTGTTGAAGGAAGTGGTTCTTTTTCAAATACATCTAAACCTGCTCCAGCAATAAGGTTATTATTTAATGCATCACTTAATGCTTCTTCATCGATAATAGGACCACGTCCTACATTAATGAGATAAGCTGTATCTTTCATCTTCTTGAAAGCTTCTGCATTAAATAAATGTTCTGTCTCTTTTGTAAGAGGTGAATGAATAGAAATAATGTCACTTGTTTTAAGTAATGTATCAAAATCCACCTGCTTGAAGTGTTCATCCTGATGATGTCCAGTTGTAGAATAATACTGCACCTGACATCCTAATGCTTCCGCAATACGTGCAACGCGCTGACCGATTGCGCCTAGACCAACAATTCCCCAAGTCATAGTAGATAGTTCATGAAACGAGTAACCAAAGAATGAAAAGACCTTATCCTTTTCATATTGATGTGATTTTACATAACTATCATAGCGTGATGTATGTTCAATAAGTTCTAGACATAATGCAAGAGTAAGCTGGGCAACAGCTTCAGTAGAATATCCTTTCACGTTGGCTACTCGAATTCCCTTTTCTTTTGCATAATCCAAATCCACATTGTTTGTACCAGTGGCTGTTACAGCAATCATCTTAAGATATGGACAGCGGTCAATTTCTACTTTTCTAAACAGATTCTTATTTGTAATAACAATATCTGCATCCTTACAAAGAGAAATGACATCTAACTGGTCTACATTTTCATGATAAGTCACTCTTCCAAGATCATCAAAGATATGTGTATCCACATCTTTTCCAAGTGTTTCTACCTGCAAGAAGACAATACGAAGTTCCTGATGTAATAAATCAAGAATTTCTTCTTTTGTATGGTCCTGCATCATCTTACCAAAAATAATACATTCGTTAAAGTCTAAAACTTCAGCTTCATGTAATTTCCCACAAACTTTTCCATCAATCATCTCATATGTGAGCATTCCACCCATCATGGCCATACCTAATGCTTTAGAAGTAATGCCTTCATCATCATTTACGGCCTCTAGAATCACTTCTTTAAAATGTGGATCTGCTTCAATTGATGCTTCAATAACATCTTTTAATGTATCATGCTTTAAAATTTCTTTTCTAAATGCATCATGATAAATAAAAGGTAATACAATGTCATAAAGTTCCATAGGAACAGGTTTTGCATATCCCTTTGAGAAGTTATATAAAATCGCAATCCCTAATCGCTCATCTTTCATTTTATCAACTAATTTCATTCATCTTCCTCCATTAAATATACTTCAACACGTTGTCTTTCTGCTTTCTTTTTATCATCATAGAAGATCAGACATGTTTTCATCTTCTTATCCATATAATCATAACGCAATACATTATAAGAATAGTAATGACTTTCACTTTCTTTTAAGCCACCTGTTGCACTTCCTGCTGAGATATAGTATGTACCTTTTTTATTCATGAAATAAGGCACATGCTTATGACCATGAAGCACATATTTAATATGACGCTGTGTGAGCCATGTAGCAAACATTTCTGCATCTACAAGTGCCTTAGATTTATCCAATATACTTCCAAATATAGATTTTTCACGCCATTGTATTTTTAAGAAGTCTGATTTAGAGACTTTAAAAACATGATGGTGTAGTAAGACCACAATCGTATAATCTTCTAGATTTTCTATACCTGCAAGTTCTGAGTCTATTTGATCTAATTGTCTTCTTGTGATCATTCCTCTAGCTAAGTTACCACCAGCATTAGAATCTATCTTTACAAGTACAATCTTATCTTTTTCTATAACCTTGATCTTTTCACCTAGTAAATAGGCTATGACTTTTGTACGTTGTCTTCCACCAATACTCAAGCCTTTTACTATCATATCATGGTTACCTAACACAAAGGTGATATCTGCCTTATATCTCTTTCTAATCATTGTCATAAAGCCATTGGCCTGATACATATTCTTTGTATTAGGAGAGTTCATAAGATCTCCTGTAATAAAGACCTGCTTTTGATGAGAACTCTGTGCATATTGATCACATTCATCTAATGAATCTAGTAAATTAGAGACTGCTTTCAGCTTCTTTTTAGGACCTAGATGTAAATCAGATAAATGATAAATAAATGAAGAATGACTTTCTTTATTAAACATTGTCTTCTCATCAATTCTCTTTTGTAATGCCTTTGCCTGGGAAATACTATGTAATGGGTAAAAGGATGCATGTTTAGAATTAAATATGAGTCCTCCAGGCCATTCATCTGCATAAAACAAAGCTTCAAGTAGTCCAGGGAATGGGTCTAAGAAAGACAAGTCTTCCTGCTTAAAAGGTTTGCTTATTGTAAAGATATAGTCCACCCCTGTAAAAGAATAGTCTTTAATTTCTTTATTAATACCAGGAATAAGAAATAAGAAAATCTTATCTTTAAGGAAAGAACGGATACGTTGTAAACCTTCCTGCAAATTAGTATGTGTCAGCATGGATATATCCTTGATTGTCATACCAGGACGAATCATGCTGAATGAATACTCATCAATCATATCGAGTTCTCTTATTTCTATATGATGATCTCTTAACCACTGTCGATAATCATTAAAAGATTGGTAATCCAATAAAGCACGAGAAAAAGCACGGTCATGATGATAAATCATATTAAAAAAAGCATTAATACCACTAAATTCATCCATAATAGTACTTCCTTTAAGAAAAAAGACCACATATGTGGTCTTTTAGAATTTTAAGTTACGTGGTGTACGTGGGAATGGTTCTACATCTCTGATGTTAGCCATACCAGTTAAATACATTAAGAAACGGTCAAAACCTAAGCCGAATCCAGCATGCTTACATCCACCAAAGCGGCGTAAATCCATATACCACTGTAGTGTTTCTTTGTTCATGCCCTTTTCATCCATAAGCTTTTCAAGAACATCATAACGTTCTTCTCTTTGTGAACCACCAACTAATTCACCGATACCAGGCACTAATAAGTCACAAGCTGCAACTGTCTTGTTGTCATCATTTAAACGCATATAGAATGCTTTGATTTCTTTTGGATAATCTGTTAAGAATACAGGACCACCTACAACTTCTTCACAGATATAACGTTCATGTTCAGCATTTAAATCAATACCCCATTCAACCTTGTTGTCAAACTTCACATCAGCTTTTAATAGATGATCAATAGCTTCTGTATAAGTCATACGTGCAAAGTGAGAATCTCTAACCTTTGTGATACGGTTGATACAGTCATGGTCAACCATCTGTTCAAAGAACTTCATTTCTTCTGGAGCATTATCTAAGCAGTACTGAATACAGTATTTAACCATTTCTTCAATTAAACACATATCATCTTCAAGATCAGCGAATGCGATTTCTGGTTCTACCATCCAGAATTCACTGGCATGTCTTGATGTATTTGAGTTTTCAGCTCTAAATGCAGGGCCAAAAGTATATACATCTCTAAATGCCATAGCGAATGCTTCTACATGTAACTGTCCTGTTACTGTTAAGTAAGCTTCTTTTTCAAAGAAATCCTTAGAGAAATCAGTATCATCAATAGTTGTGACTCTAAACATTTCTCCAGCACCTTCACCATCGTTAGATGTAATGATTGGTGTATGTACATAGACGAATCCCTGATCCTGGAAGAACTCATGAATAGCCATAGATAATACAGATCTTAATCTGAAGATAGCATAGAATGAGTTTGCTCTTGGTCTTAAATGAGGGATTTCTCTCATAAATTCAAAAGAGTGTCTCTTCTTCTGTAATGGGTAATCACTATCACAGTCACCTTCAAGAATAATTTCAGTGGCTTCTACTTCAAATGGCTGTTTTGCATCAGGTGTTAATTTTAATTTACCTAATACATGAATAGCTGAACCAGTTGCGATATGTGAAACTTCATCGAAGTTCTTTAATTTTTCTTCTAAATAAACAACCTGACAATTTCTAAAATAAGAACCATCATTTAATGCGATGAATCCTAGTTTACCACTATCTCTATTTGTTCTTACCCATCCTTCTAATTCTACATACTCTACGTTATCTGTTTCTACTGCGTTATCTGCACGACAGATTTCATAAAGTTCTCTTACTGTCATAAATTCAAACATTCTTCTTACTCCTTTGTATTTGATTTCATTTTTAATTCTAATTCTTGTATTGCGACAACAACATCCACATTCTGTACCTCTACTCCCTGAGGCACAATAAAATGAGAGTGGGTGAAGTCTACAATGCCTTTAATCCCTAATGCTACTAAGCGGTCCACCATTTCCTGTACATTATCAGAAATTGCGAGAATCGCAATCTTACAGTCCTTAGGAAATGTTTTTTCCAAATCATCACTCTTATGAATCTTGACACCAAAACGTTCACCTTCAATATTAGCATCTTTATCATAAGCACAGACAATCTGTCCCACTGTATATTTCCAGCGGTTATATTTCAAAATAGCTGATCCTAAGTTACCTACACCAATGAGAATAATAGGTTCATCAAGTCCTAAACCTAAGAAATCACTGAGCGTTTCAATCATCTCTTTTGTATCATAACCATAGCCTCTTTTACCAAGTGTATTCTTCTGAGGCAAAAAGCCAAAATCACGACGAATAGTCGTATCCTGGATATGAGTAACTTCTGCAAGTTCACTCGATAAGAAGTTTTCTTTACCTTCATGTCCCATAACTCTTAAAGCCTTCAAATAAACAGGAAAACGTGTCATCGTCGCACGTGAAATTTTCTGTTTCTTTTCATTACTCATAGTTGTCTCCTACACTTTCCGCCTCTAAGTCATAATCCGGCTTAACAGATAAGTCCAAAGGGGCAAACATATTATATTTATACATAATACTTGCAGCAGATGCAATCATTGCTGCATTATCTGTACAATACTTCAATGGTGGAAAAATAACAGGAATATCACTTGTACTCATTTTTTCTCTGAGACCTTTGTTCGCACTTACACCACCTGCTACAATAATCTGCTTTACACCAAGATCATGAGCAGCAGCTAAAGCTTTAGAAGCAATCGTATCCATAGCCACATCCTGGAATGAGCAGGCTAAATCATTGCCATTGATTTCCTCTCCTCTTTGGTCTGCATTATGCTTTAAGTTGATGACAGCGCTCTTTAAGCCACTGAAGCTAAAGTTATAGCTTCCATCATCAAGTGGTTTTGGAAGTGTATAGCTATGAGTTCCCTCATGTGCCATTTTATCTAATACAGGTCCTCCAGGATATGGAAGATGTAGAACACGTCCTACCTTGTCATAGGCTTCACCAATTGCATCATCAAATGTTGTACCGATGACCTCAAAAGAGAATTCCTTTTTCATATAAACAAGTTCTGTGTGTCCTCCTGAAACAACTAATGCCATTGCAGGATATTCAATATCATTGACGAGTTCATTGGCATAAATATGCCCCGCAATATGATGTACACCAATAAGTGGTTTATTTAAATAAATAGCGAGTGTCTTAGCTTCCTGCATCCCAACATGTAAAGAACCTACAAGTCCTGGTCCTTTAGTGACTGCAATTGCATCAATCTCCTCAATAGAGATATCTGCCTGGCTAAGTGCTTCCTTTAAAACAGTGCTGACACATTCAACATGCTTACGACTGGCAATTTCTGGTACAACCCCACCATATTGTTTATGGATATCAATCTGTGATGCAACAACATGACTTAATAACTCTTTTCCATCCTTAAGGATTGCAACACTCATTTCATCACAGCTTGATTCAATAGCAAGAATAACAGCCATTATTTTTCCTCCTTTCTTACCATGAGATAGGCATCCTCATGGTCTGCATAATAATCTTTACGTATAGCACATATCTCATAGCCATACTTCTTATATAAACGAATCGCACGTTCATTTGATACACGTACTTCCAAACTATAATTCATACATCCTTTATTATGTCCTTCTTTTAATCCATAATCCATCAATAACTTAGAAAGGCCTTTTCCCTGATAATTTGGATCAATACCAATTGTAGTCAATTCACAGTTTTCATAAGCATACCAGAATCCTGCATAACCAACAATTTTATCATCTACAAGAACATAATAATGAGCATAATCATTTGTTTTTAGTTCATGAAGAAAATCTTCTTTAGACCAGGCAGGGGTAAATAATAACCCTTCTAGTCTTTCAATTTCATCAAGATCTTCTTCCTGCATTTCTCTTAATAACATGCTTTCTTAGCCTCAACATCTTTAATATAAGTTGGTACTAATAGATCAACATTCTTGATTGGATCAGCCATCTGACCTAATGCATAAATATTAGCACAAAGATCACATTCTTTTTCATCTAATCCAAGACATCCTACTTCACCTACAAGTTCAAAGTCTCCATATTCAGCACGTAACTGGGCAAAGTCTTCTAAAGTCATCACTTGTTCTTTTATTAATGGAAGACCATTTTCATAAACACCAACAAAGACCTTATGTCCTCTTGCATCAATAACACTTAATGCCTGATTCATACCAGCATAAGCAGCTAAAGAACTGACTGATTTAATTCTTACATCAGACACTGCAGCAAGTGTCTTGGCAATAGTCATTGCGACTCTAACACCTGTATAAGAGCCAGGTCCTGATGTGATAATCATTTCATTGACATCCTTTAATGCAATATGATGACGATCAAGCACTTCCTTTAATGTAGGAATTGCTTTTTCTGATTGTCTTCTAGAACCTTTTTCCTGGAAGGCTTCTAGACACACATTATCTTGATATAAGCCTACAGCTAAATAACTATTTGATGTATCCATCACTAAACTAATCATGCGTAACCTCCCTCACATAGTTCTCATATTTTTCACCGATAGGGTGAAGCTTTAAAGAACGTGTTTCATCTTCATTCTTTATTATTTCTATTTCTAATCTTTCTTCTGGAATAATGTCTTCAATAAACTGTGGCCATTCAATCACACATAAGCCATCATCTTCAAACATCTCTTCAAACCCCAGATCATCATCTGCCCCTTCTAGGCGATATGCATCAAAATGATAAAGGGTCATACGTCCAGAATAAACCTTCACAATAGTAAAAGTTGGAGAATTGATGATCTTCTTGATTTCAAGTCCCTGTCCTATTCCTTTTGTGAATGTAGTCTTACCAGCCCCTAAATCACCTGTTAATGTGATAATAGAATGGGGAAAGATTGTTTCTCCAATACGTTTACCAAAAGCAATCATTTCAGCTTCATTTTTTAAGTTTATCATTTTTAGTTCCTCTATTTTTCATCATCTGCTGATACTTATTATACCACTCCTGGGCAAATCCTGCACGAAAAGGGCCAGATGCATTCATCGTCATCACAATCAAACGATTGAGCTGTTCATGGAATATCTCATCTAATTCATCTGAATATTGATATTTAATACGATGAGCCGCATATTCACCTTCATCTAAGACCTTATAACGATAGCCAGGCCATACCTTTAAATCAAGGTCATAATCAATATATTTAAGTGCTTCTCCATCATATAATATAGGAGAGGCAATATTACAATAATAATAGATACCATCACTTCTAATCATACAAATTACATTATACCATCTATCCTTAGGAAAATAACAGATAGCTGGTTCTTTAGTGACCCAGGAACGACCATCTGATTCTGTAACTAATGTATTATTATTTATACCGATAAAATGGCGATCTGTTTCTTCTAATATCTTACAGCGTGACCACGTACGATGTGGTTTACCGTCATGTTTATAGCAATGGATGAGCACATCCTGCCCCACTAATGAATTCTTCATAATCAAACCTCTTTCAACCTATCGAATATCATAGCAAAAAACAGGTGAAATGTACATAAACCTCACCTGTTTTTTCCTAAATAAAGCCTTTTTAAGTTATTGTTTTGTTTTTATATAAAAAAAACAGTGGTCTCCCACTGTTAAATAGCCTTAAATGTTTTCTGAAGTTTTGGATAAATAAGTGCAAATACTACATAAGTTAAAATAAGTGTACCTACATTATAACCAATGTTGTATAAGAATGAATAAACCCAAGGGTTCATGTTCTTAGGTGCATAGCTTGCAAATAATACAGCACCAGATAATAAATGTGAAATGAACTTAAGGATCATTCCTACGAATATTCCTGTATAAACTTCAGTCTTACCTGATTTAAAATTAGGAATAAAGCCTGCAATACCAAGTGCTGATAATGGTACAAGATAGTCTAACACAACAGACCAAGGTCCATAATATAAAGCAAGACCTAATACAAACTGCATAGCAGTGGCACCAACACCGACAATAATTCCATACTGTGCACCCATTAAATAGCTTGCAAGTACGATTGGTAATAAACTTAAAGTAATAGAACCACCCTGTGGCTGTCCTGGAATCACCTTAAATAGTACTTCTAGAACTAACTGCATAGCGATAAATAACGCAACATAAGCAATTGCTCTAGTGGATAATGTCTTCTTATTCATTTATAAATCTCCCCTTTCCAATGACTAAGATGACGCAAAGAAGTCACTAAAAAAGTACGGCCTCTCTACGCTGGTATTACCCAGATCAGATGCTAAGGGACAAGGCTTTCACCTATCTCAGCAATAAATGCGCCCCTGGCAGTAATGATTATATTACAGAACATTCTTTTTGTCACGTAATCTAAATTTATAGTAGAAATGTTAGGGGTTTCTGTTTATAATAGGGGTGTTTAGGAGGATATAAACATGTCAAAAGTTTTAGCAGTTAACTGTGGAAGTTCTTCATTGAAGTTCCAGTTATTTGAAATGAATACTGAAAGTGTTATCACTTCTGGTATTATTGAAAGAATCGGTATGGAAGATTCAATCTTCACTATCAAGTATAATGGTACTAAAGATAAGAAGGTCTTTGCAGTTCCTACTCACAAGGAAGCAGTACAAGTATTACTTGATACATTAATTGAAAAGAAGATTGTTGAACATTTAGATGAAATCAAGGGTATTGGTCATCGTGTTGTACAAGGTGGTCCTTATTTTGATGGGTCTTGTGTTGTAGATGATGATGTGATCGCTAAGATTGATGAATTATCACCACTTGCACCACTTCATAACCCTGCACATATTATTGGTATCAAAGCATTCAAGGAAGCTATTCCTACTGCAGGTGCTGTTGTAGTATTCGATACAGCATTCCATCACTCTATTAAGCCTGAAAATGCAGTTTATCCAATCCCATATAAATTCTATGAAGAAAACAAGATTAGAAAATATGGTGCACATGGTACTTCTCATTACTATGTATCAAAGCGTACTCAGGAATTATTAGGCAACCCTGAACATGCTAATATTATTGTATGTCATTTAGGTGCAGGTGCTTCACTTTGTGCTGTAAAGGATGGTAAATCTATTGATACTTCAATGGGTCTTACACCTCTTGCTGGTGTCATGATGGCAACTCGTTCTGGTGATATTGATGCATCTGTTGTAGACCACTTAATTGAAAATCTTGGATATGATATGAAGACTGTATTCAAGATGTTGAATAAGGAATCTGGTTTATTAGGTGTATCTGGAGTGTCTGGTGATATGAGAGATATCATTGATGCAAAAGATGCTGGTAACCAAAGAGCCGAATTAGCTTTTAACATGTTTAGAAAACGTGTTGCTGATTATATTGGTTCTTATTTTGTAGAACTTGGACATGTTGATGCAATTTCATTCACAGCAGGTATTGGTGAAAACAGCTTTATCGCAAGAGAAGCAATTATTGATCTAATAAAAGAAGCATTAGGCATCGTATTAGATGATAAAGCTAATGTGGAAGGTCATGGTGAAAGATTAATTTCTGCACCTGAATCTAAGATCAAGGTATTCGTAGTACCAACTGATGAAGAATTAGTGATTGCAAGAGATACAAAAGAATTATTAAACTTATAAAATAAGTGAGCATCGCTTTAAGGCGATGCTCATTTTTTTGTATTAAAAAAGAACGTATAGTTTCTATACGTCCCTTCAGCAAACGGGAATTTGGTGTGCGCTTTATAAATTTTTTCCGATCCACTCAAGTTCGTTCATGGA
>ENA-ORRO01000960-ORRO01000960.1-human-gut-metagenome-genome-assembly--contig:-NODE-960-length-21834-cov-5.329124_pt1 | contig 21834 bp, 18 predicted proteins | sample MGYA00242176_ERZ509136 | MGnify/ENA primary metagenome ERZ509136 (study PRJEB26280, sample SAMEA2338644) | human gut metagenome | biome: human gut; feature: human-associated habitat; material: faeces...
ACGCCGGGCCGACTCGGTTCGGATCGGGCTCTACACCAACTTTCTCGACACTACCTGGGCTTAACGTTGTACAAACCCAAATATCACTCGAATATTTATGCAAACTACTGTCTGTCTACCTAACCAATCGGCCTGGAATACTCTTATCTTATTGGGGCCAAGACCTAGACAACAATGTGAAAAAATTGCTTCCAGGACCACAAGATGTGCTAGGCCCGAGCTACTTTACTAGCAAGAGTCCTATACGAATTGCAGGGGTTCATTATTCATGGCAAAGAGGGACGTTCGCTCTAGTGGAACCAACTCCAGAAATCTGCTGCATGCTGCATCGCGATGATATGGCACTGCCAGCGGTAGAGCAACTTGACTTTTATTGGGACCTATTTGAGAAACTAATTAAAGGCCTTAAAGCCTTGTCGGAATAATTACCGAAGCACAAGAACAGTCAATCTAAGCTGACGAAGAACCCGAAATCAACAAAAGCCAAGCCGCAAACCCGGTTATCCCAAACGAAGGCCTGACCCAACAGCCCTCTGTGATATGGGTGCAGGCGAGCAAATGCTAAACCAGCGGCACTGGTCATGCCGTACGAAAAGCAGAGCTTATCCATGGTAACAATAATACCGTCGTGATTATCCATGCGAACACAAGCGTCCCATTAGGGCAATTCATTTCTAGCTACAAGATACGGTGGATAAAATCGATCACCCCCGGCGCCATACACAATATCGCAATCAACAGGTCTCGCGTGACACGAACAATAGACATAAAAATAGAGGGCTTCTATCTAAGAACCAATCCGAAGTCTGCCGCCTTTTCGGCAAAACGATCATTATAGACATCACTCATTATCCTATTGATTTCATGGTTCGAATAGTTAATAGCATAGACGCGCGGGTCTCTCTCGTACTTTGACGCATCGGGACCGGCACTTTCTTCGCGTTTAATCGTCGTTGTTAGGATAATCTGATTGTCAAGTTTACCCAGGAGATCCAAAAGCCGGTCTTCGCGGTCGGAAGAAAGATCGTCGGCCCTGAACGAATCAATCATTATTGGCATGCCGTGATCAATCTTGGAAGCAATCGCAAAGGTCCTAGCGGCAAAATAGATGGTGCCGTCGCTCCCCGAATAAACGTTTGCTTTGGTGCTGAACAAACTTTCGTAAGAAGATTCCTCAGTATTATCCGAGATTGCCCTTCTTGCCAGATTCATCTTTCCAAGAAGGTCGTCCATAAACTCTTTTCTCAGTTTTGCGATTTCACTTGTCAAAACTCTGTCTGATTCGAGCTTATCCTTAACGTCATCCAGTTCCCTTTGAGCCTCCTGCATTTTTTGATCTATTTCCTGTTCATTTAGATATTCATCTTTGCAGGCAACAACATCCATCAGACTAAATTCATCATTTTTGGAAAGAAGATCGCTCAAGCGATTCTGCGACTTCCGCAGATTGCGTTCCAGGTCATCAAGGTCTGCCTCGATTGAATAGATACGCTCCTTAAGTGTATTAATAATTTGAGTTCTCATGTCAGGAGATGTGACATCGAAAATAACATCCGAGTCGGCCATCTGATATCCAACTGAGACGCTGCCGCATTTAAGGCACACGAGTTTACCCGATTTTACTTCGCGTCTCAATGAATTAAGCTCGTCAAGAACTATTTGATTCTTGGTCAAACGAGCCAGATAGCGACTACGCGTCTTCCTTAAATCGGCAACCTCGGCACGTGCGGAATCAAGTTCTTTTAGGAACTCTTGCATATCACGCGCGTCAGTTGTTACGCTAATTGCAGACAGCGCCGTGCCTCTCGCTTTTAGCGCAGATGCTTCTTTCGCCAACGATTTAATTTGCCCCTTCAGTTCATCTCTACGGCGTTTGAGCGCAACCTCCTCGGCCGAATCAAGTTCCCTCCCATCAAGCCCCGCAATGGCATAAAGCATCTCAGTGAAATCATCCTTATTAAACTGACCAGCAGTTATCTTTGCGGATGAAATATCATCTTGTCCGATAAACGCCATCTGCGTATAGAGCTGAAGACCAGCTGACGTCAATCGCCCGTTTTTAACGATGCTCGGCAAACTTCTGAAATTCTCACTCCAGTATCGGGAGTAATCCGCCTCGCTCTCGAACAGACTCAGACTATCAGATGTCTTAACAGCAAAGGTATTTCGGCTTCGCAGAACAGACACCTCATTGCCGTCGATATCAAGGTCAACGATATAAATGTACTCCTTATAAGGGAAGCGCTCAGGAAACGTCGGGATTGCACCGAGAGCATACATCGCGCCCTGCATCAAGACTGTTTTCCCACGGTTATTATCGAGACTATAGATGACGTTGATGCCATCAGTTAACCTATCCTCAATATAGGACTCTGCGCCATTTCCGATATAGACAGCCTTAATCTTTATCAATTTTCAGCCCCTCCTTAACAATCGATATAAAGTACTGATGTGACAGAGCATCCATTTGCCTACAGCTATCCAAAGTAGATAAGGGGATTTCCCTATAAATTTCTTCGACACCTTTGTCCGGATCATTTTTTATTGCTGTCACAATGTCGTTCAGAAGTTTCCAAAAGGCAGACGCCTCAGGTGTAGTGAACATTTGCTTGGCGAGATCGTTTTGACAACCTTCCAGCATTTCTTCTGCATAATCCTCTTCGAAGCCGTTGTAAATTGATTCAAAGGGTTTAGGCACGCCTGCCTTTAATGGGTTTCTGTTAAGTACTCGCGAGATGACAAGTAACTCAATATCAGATCTCCTAAGAATGCGACCGGAGTTGTAGGCCTCAGACGGACTCTTAAGCTCAAGTCCCTCGACCTTTGAAGAGGTTTTTATGCCGAGTTGCTTTTTTCTAATTTCAGCGAATATTGCCCGCAAATCTCTGTCTGTCGTGCCCAGAGTATTATTTGTCTTGATGAGAGGACGAATATAATCTTCCTTATCAGGTTTTGCAACAACAAATAGGACCTGATCAAGGAAGGCATCTATGGCTTCATCGTCCAAGAAGTCATTATCAATGTATGTCTTATCTCTGCACATCTGCACGAAACTTGAACGGAGCTTTATCTGAGCAGCTTCCGTCATATCGCGGTACCTGAACTCAGTGAGCAACTGGTCCCCAAGGACTGGCCTAGTCACGCTACGCACAAAAAGAATTTGAGCAACAAAGAACCTCTTGAATTCGCTGATGTAATTCTTATATAAGGTAACCAACTCTTGGCCTAAAGCCGATGGGCCAGAATCGGTGCCCTTAGACTGTATGTCATAAAGCCTAAGGGCGTTCCGGTCCATCCCTGTAACATCGTTGAAGAAGTCGATGGCAAACCCAACGATGTTTCCATTGCCTCCATCCTCACAGAGCAGATGGAGGAGCGCCTTAGTCTCCATCTCGCTAGCCGAGGAAGATGTCTTTTCCGATGAACGGATTATGTATCCCATGCTCACCTTCTAACAATTAGCCAGCCCGCCGTAATGGCTTCAGCCATAGTGTACGCCCTAGACCGCCAGCAAGCCCCCACTTGGATGCTTTCGGAAGCAGCAACATGCAGCACTTCAGCTCGCCCTTCTTTTCGGCCCCGATTGATAGTTCCGCGCTTGCGATTGATGTTCACGACCTCACCGTAGGCGAAAAACCCTACGAATAAGGTGCCGTCAAGATTCTTTCGAAAAGTAACTTTTACGGCCTCGACCCCGTCATATGCATCGCCCTGTCCATTCCGTGCAAAACAGTGGTTACATTGGGTTTTAACGTAATAGTTGCGCAGTTAATGATGTTGCAGCAGGCAAGTTTTACGACGATCGGCTCAGACATCTGGTCTCCGTGGAAGAGGGGTTGCGTTTATTTGATTATGAGACCGTGAGCGAACAGATTGCCTAACAATTCGACAAGTCACGACGTTTGATAGATGAGCGGTATCGCACAACGCGTGCTGAGTCGGCATGCGCGAGAGCGACATACGACAGCATCGTGAGGCCGGCAACTAGCAACAAATGGACACCGAAGCCAAGTCTGCCCCGGTGTCCGAGCGCAATATCGACGCAACAGAATCGCGGCATTCGGCAGTGCTCAAGAAAGCACTCATTGAGCATTCGTCAATATTTTAAAAATCCTGTCTGAAAGTATCGCCAATCCGTCCTTATTCCGCTTATAGGTAAATACCCTCCTGTGACTGACATCAAAAGGCAGTTTAGGAACATCATCTTGATGTATCAAAACGGTCCGCTTGCCCATTCCAATCGCATAGCCCGCTTCGAACATAACATTTGAATTCAGGCCAGTAATGTCTGCAATTACCGAAGAGCTAGACGCAATCAGTTTAAATATGTCTTCCGTAATATCTGTGGGAGTCAATATCTCGTCTACGCGTTTACAATTCTTACCCGCCCTCTTAGAGCCTTCGACCAACGCCGAATATACAGGATCTATTGAAGGGTCATCGGTGAATGGCATCATGACGGCAATTAGATTTGGGTCACAAGCACTAGACCTTTTAGGTTCGATCGCCAAGGTGGAGTTATCAAGAGACTTTGAGAACAGGCGAAAAGGATCTCCTTCGCAAAGTCTCCAATGAGTACGTTTGTTTTGCCAGCAGTTCTCGTCAAGTAGACCAAGATTCAACAATGCCTGCGATGGAAACCGTAGAATAGGCTTGGAGATCACGGGGTTGATAGACGGGGCATCCATATATCCTAGCGTGGCCACGGCACCCATATCATCCGACTCAAATTCGCGCGTCATAACAGTAGGAAGCTGAGCAAGAGCATTAAAGTCAAAACCGGTGCCAGTCCTATAGGCGCTCGTCAACTGCTCAGGAGTTCCCTCGAACATCCTAGAAGGCAACATTGGCTGCGTCTCATTGGCACGAACAATTAAGTTGAACAGCATTTACAACACACCCTATATACAGACAAGGCTAAAGCGACTGAAAAAACATCCATTAGATTATTGACTTGTCTGGAAAGCAAAGCAATTGAATCCGACAAGCAGCTAAATCTTACCCGTATAGGCAAGGCGCCAATACTGCTTGCCCAGAGCTGTCAGTTCACAAGACTTGGACTCCATGTCAGCATAATTGCGCTCACCGGTCCTTGAAGAGCCTAGAGGCTCCCATCTTCTCCGCGACGCGCTGCACCTTGCGTGTGCTGGTGCCGGTGGCGCTCGAGCACGTCCTCCGGGAAGAAGCTGCCGGAGCGCAGCTTGGGGATGCGCAGCGTCAGCGTGCCGACGCAGGTGGCGAGCGACCTCTCGCGGTAGCCGTTCCGGCTGTTCGCCCCGCCACCGCAGAGCTGGTCGGCCTCGGCGTCCATCACGGCGTTCACGACCTGCTCGGCTAGCCTGCGAAGCAGCTCCTGCATGTCGATGGCGCCGTCGTCGAAACGGGGCATGGCGAGCATGTCCGGCGTCGGGTCTGATAGGATTTCCATAGCGGTCTTCGTCCTTTCCTAGAACCTGTTGTTGTGGTTATTTCAGATTCTAGGACGAAGGCCGTTCTTCGTTAAACGAGCGCTAGGGTGTCACCCTTACACCAACATTTTCGACGCGATCTCGCGGGCTACATCGCAGAGCGAAAAGAGTAAACGATCGCAGAATTAAAGCCCGCGTAGCATTATCCCTTGCGCGTATTTCACAACTCAAAGAACGCGCAAGGGGTAATCGACGGGTCAGTCAGTTTTTGAAGAATGGATAGCTGTGCTTATTTTCCAAGTGCCTTTTTAAGTGTTCGAACGGCCGATGCAGGCAAAACAGTCCTTACAGCCTTCTTGGCATAAAACACAACGCCGCGCTCACGCTTCTTGTAGAGTCGCTCCACGGCGTCCCAGCCACCATTGGCGTAAGCGTCGATATATAGCTCCCTATCCTTGGGAAGAACACTCGGGTGGCGGAGCTGGTCGTTGCCCTTAGCGATATCGTCAAATTCAACGGGATACAAGTCCAGAGCGTTGCAGAATTCAATAAACTCCCTACCGCGGTCGTTATTCACCAGCAAGCAGGAGACGCCCTTCATCTGATTGAACTTCTCAGCATCTTTCAGAACGTCGGGCCTATTAACGTCGACGCCCCAAAAGTCGCCGATGGTAAGATCGCCAGCGCGGAATCTACCTGCATAGGGGCACCTATAGCAGCTGTCGCGAAGCGTCTTAAGGTTCAGGAACATGTCGTAGTAGGGAGATTTTGCCGCAGGAATGGTGACCTCTCTTCCATCCTCAAGAAGAAGAAGAAGAAGGGAGTGGCCCCATCCCTCGCGCTTGCACCTAAACCGGAAATCAACCACGGGAGACCCAAGCTGCTTGCCATAGTCCTCAACGCAGTCCGCAAACATACGGCCGGAAGGAACACCATGGCAGACAAGGTCAACGGTTGTCAGGTTCTCATAATCGCGCCCGAGGAAGCCCCTAAGGCCGGCAACCTGGCAGGGAGTTCCGCAGAACAAGACCCGCCTTCCATCACGAAGGTCCGCCTTAACATCGGCAAAGCAAACTCCGGCATCGCTCTGCACATATTTGGAGTTAAGAAGCGGAGACAGCTCATCAACGCTTGCCGCACGACTATGCAACACTCGAAGCGTATTCCCCTCACGCTCATAGGAAGCACCATATGCGACGCCGCCAGAAGAAATAAGCTCACGCGCAACGGCACCGAAAACTCCGCCGGAGGCGGACTCCGAGACATCGCCCCTACCAACAGCGGCAAAGAACGGTCCGGCCGAATTAGAGCCTATCCCCCGGTTGAGGCCGCACGCCCTCGTGCACGCGCCACAGCCAATACAGAGATCGCTATCAATTACAGGAAGAACAAACCCATCCTTCCCCTCGGACATGGTGATGGCACCTTTCGGGCAGCCGGCGGCACATGCCCCGCATCCGCAGCAATGCGATGGCGACTCAAACAGTGTGGGAACTTCGCCCCTTTTCACGGTAGACATGCAGTTATCCCCCTATTTGCGAGCCGAAACAAGCTTACGCAGAATATCGGCATTCATATAAACGGAAAAAGCCAGAGCAATTGCCAGGCAGGCGATAGCACTCCAGATGCCCGCACCGTAAGCAGACAGATAATAAAAAAAGAATAAGCCGACAATTGAAACCAAAGTCAAAACTTGCTCAACCCGGTCTTCGACAAGCTTCGTAAACTTTGCGACTTTAATTCTGCGGTACTCGTTCACCACAATCATCGCCAAGAGCGTTGCAGCAGATGCGCCATAAAGGCCGAAGTGCGGAATCAGCACGATGCACAGAACGGCACAAAGAGCAGCAGACACCGCGGTGGTAGTACCCATTATTCCAGTCTCCTTATGCGCGGTGAAAATACCGCCGTAAAAACCGGACATGTTGCTGAAGTACGTCGCCAAGAGCAATATCGGTACATACAGCAGGCCCTCGCCGAATGAGCCCTTGATCAGGATGCCGTACACGAGGGGCATAAGCGCGGACATAAGCAGAACAACGCTCATCATGAAACGCCTGAGCGCACGATACACAGAGTTATAGAAAGCCGACTCGTCCTCATCGGAGTTGAGGGCGCGCGCCGAGCTCTCCTTCCAGGACTGGTAGAAGAAGCCATACACCTGGTCCATGACACCGGGGAACTTGTAAGAAACGGCGTACACGCCGGCAGCGGAAGCCCCGAGCGTGTTCATGATAATGAGCCTGTCCAGCAGGTTATTAATAGTCCAGGAAACCTTGTTGGGAATGAGCGGAAAGGAATACCGCAGGAGGTCTCGAGCATAGGAAATGGAGAAAGCCGACGGATCGATATAACGCCAGAGCTTCCGCATGACCATGAACGTGAGGGCAACACCGCCCTGCGCAATGACCGTGGCAGAAAGCATGCCCACCACGCCCCAGCGCAACACGGCGATAAACAGAACGTTTAACACGATGGTAAGAGCGCTCGCAGTGAAGTTCATGACGGAATATCCCACGGTATCACCGAAACCACGTAGGACCGCCGAAGCCATCTGCAGAAGCGCACCAGCAATAACAAGCCCCACGACCCAGCCAAGATTTTCTGGCCTAAATAGCAACCAGGCCAGAATCGCCAAGACCGCAAAGCACGCGCAGCCAGCAAGAAGAACAGCGCAAGACGCGGTCACGGCCTTAGACCGATCCCCATCGGTGCGACAGTCGATGAGGAACCGGAAGAGTGCTTCGTCCATAAGCAGAGAAACGGCGGGAACGCAAAACAGGGCGATAGTGTTGATATAGTCGACGGCACCATAGTCGCCAGTGGAAAGAACTGAAGTATAGAGCGGCAGCAGAAGAAACGAAACAAGCTTGGTTGCCATTCCGCCCACCGCAATAATGCCAGTGTTCTTAATAAGTCGACGCGTCTCCCCCATTACGAAAGCGCCTTTCTAAGATAAGCCCACGAATGCTCACGCAGAGAATCAAGAAGAGAGTCCACATCACCCCAGTCACAAGGAGGAACATCGTCGGCACACATAACGTTGACGCAACGGTCAGACAGCCCGATATTACTCAGCAAGTCGCGCATACGCGCACCAGACTTATCTGTCGCATATACGCGGAAGGGCCTATGAAAGAGAACTGAGAATACGGTTGCATGAAAGGAGTTGGTAAGAATAAGGCTTGCGTGCGCAATAAGCGAGACGAACTCCTCAGGACCAATGCCAAATAGGTTAACTGAATTTGGGATGTCCAGATCTTTCTCAGAAATATAAGCGACCTTCATGCCTGTCGTCTCTGCCGTCGCTGCGGTGCTCTCGATGAGCTCAGGACACTCACGCAGCAAATACATGAAGATATACTCGCCTTGAAGAAGCATCTTCGACGTCATCCCAGCGTAATCAGCAGCATTCAGAAGAAGCGTAGGGTCAAGAACTACATCAATGGGTTTATCGACAAGCGGCTGAAAGAGCGGAATCGTCTCCTCTTCACGGACGGACAGATAATCGAATTTAGAAAGAAGTCTGGCAACAAGCTCCTTATCAAAGTTCTCCGGCTTAAAGGACGTATGGGCCAAACTGGGCGCATAGGCTACGCGACGCTTGTTTCCCGCAAAAGATAGAAAATATGGCTCGACCACTCCGACAGTACAATCGAGATTCCAAATCTGATCACTGCCACAGATAAAGCAATCAAACTTATCAACCATTTCAGATAAAGAAGTTTCGTTTTTCCAAGACACGGATTCAGAAGTCAAGTTGTAAAAACTATTTGCAAATCGTTTAAATGAAGCTTTTCTAGAAGAGAAGCGGCTCAACCGGCATAGAACTCTCAATGTAGTTTTAGGATGATGCAGCTGCAGCAAACGATACTGCTCGTAATCTCGAGCTCGATAATCAATGATCCTCACCTCATGCCCCATGAGAGTCAAAACACTCTGAAGTGCATAAGCCTGCAGCGCAGAGCCAAAATTAAGCGCTCCGTGAAAAGTGATGGTTCCAATTAACATTCTCTATTTAGTCCTGTTCAGATAAAAGTGAAGGGCATCTGAAAAAGCAAGCCCAACATTACCGCCAGAGGCAAGAGCGGTAGCAGCCAATAGATACAAACGGTAGTTCGAGGTGCGAAGCGCAAGCTCAATATCGCCCCAACAATCCGGCAGCCGTGTCTTCATGGATTTAAACTCTTCAATTGAGCAAAAAGTCGAACAGCAGCATTCGAACAAAGCACGCCTCTGCTCATTGTCGAGGGCTACAGTCCTACCCAGCAAAAGAGGGCCGAATAATGGAAGAAGGTGATCATAGTCAACTTCAGAATATGCAATATCGAGTTCAGAACGCCAGCCAATCAACTCATCAAGCACCCAAAAAGAATCAAGGCCTTTAACGCTTGTGGGAGTAGACTGCATGATGGAGCCAGGCCGAATACGGTAATTATATCCATCCAAGTCGTAGCATTTTAGCTCCTTATACTTCGGCTCAATACAGATTGGTTGCACAAGGTCTTCATACCAAGCTCCAACCGGAAAACAAAGACCATCCCAAATGCAACGACGATAAAGTCGTCCCCAGGGAGCCATCCAAGATGCCCTATCCTTCTCCTGTTCACCCAACATGCCGCCATCAGACATGTATCTAAATGTTGAGGTAACATAATCAGCAGAAGTTCGATCTAGTCGACTTTTCATAGCGCATAGATAGCCCGGGGCAATCGTATCGTCAGAATCGAGGAACATAATATATTTGCCCTTGGATATCCGGAGACCGGCGTTGCGCGCAGCGGATAGCCCCGCATTAGCTTGATTAACGACTCGTACATTCGAAACTCGGTCATATAAATGAGCGATGGCCCCAGAATTATCAGTAGAACCATCATTAACGATGATGACCTCATAAGTCCCGTCGACGCTTTGAGATACAACCGAATCTAAGCAATCCTTTAGATACTTTTCAACGTTATAGACAGGAATAATAACTGAAATATCAAACGAAACCTCATCGTTCATAAAGACCGGCTGAAGCATATGCCTAGGCCGTGGTGAAGCCGAATCCAGCAATGCGCGATCACCGTTGTATGGCACCTCATTTGACAATGCAAAGGAACGGATTATTTGATATAGAGGTCCGGATAGCAAACAATTAATTATTTTTTTAATTAACGCTTTGACTTCAATCAAGAAATAGCTCCTTACAACTGGGAGAAACTAATCTAAATAAATTAGAGAAAAATAGTCATTTATCTGAATTGGTGCAAATAAGAGACAGCAGAAAAGGAAGAAGGAAATAATTCAATGGGTTACCAACAAGTAATACGACTTCAAAAAAGGCCATAAATAGGTAAGAAATCAGAGAGGCTTGGACGCAAGCCTGAAGATTCGACCCCTCGACTGATTTAAGGCAACCATAAGACAGGCAAAACACGGATCCCAATATCAATACGAACCCAATAACGCCTGTGGCAACTAGATAATAAACGTAGCTATTATCCAACCATAACGTGTTATAAGGAGTAAGACCCATTCCATAGGAGCTGTTGGAGACATAGCCAAGTCCAACCATTAAACGACCACTTCTAAATAACTCAGGCAACGCATGGTCCAACAAAGTTAATCGATTCGATTGAACAATGGCACTATCAAGTGACATCGAGCCAAGAACGCTCGAAATAGCGTACGCAATAGCCATCAAAAGCACCAACCGTGAAACACGGTAGGCGAGCATAGAATACTTGCCACCGGTTTTAAGGCGTCCTGAACAATAGAACGCAATAAGCAGAGCTAAGCCAATTAATGAACTACGGGAAGCGCTGCAGAGCAACATCAGCAGGGCCACAGCCAATAATCCAAAATCTATGGAAATGATGAACCAACCTTGGCCGCGTCGTTCCTCACACACATTCATAAATATAAACATCATGAATAAAGCGACACACATTCCTCCGAGTGTATTTGGATGGCCAAACCCAAATACCGTACGAACTCGTTGGTCGGCACTAAAAAGAGATGACAGTCCACTTAAATTAACGTCACCAAAATGTGTAAACAGCTGGACAGTCAAAATAATGCCTAATAAATGAAAGCAAAGAGCGCAGAAACCCCGTTGGATATTTCTATCCCTGACATACCAGGCAGTAAAAACAACCACAAGAAAGAAGAGGACCATAGTTTGGCCTATACCTAAACTCCCAGGCATTCTTGGATTGGTAAAGACATAACAAAACAGCACAATGTGTGATGCAAGCAATACAAAAAAGCCAGAAAAAGCAGTAGGTCTATATATCCCTTTATTTAGTTCCAAGAGCCAGAGTGTTCCGACAAATGCAAGGTAAACAGCCTGAATCAAAATAGTTAAAGCAGATGAATCAATAACCTGAGCAACAACAAGCACTCTAGTTGTATATACGGCCGCAAATAATAAATAGAACACCAATGTATCGATTTTTTTTGATGAAATGGCCCGTCCGTAACCCACTATTCCCCCCTTAAAAACAACCTTGCAAGTGCGTACCATCTAAAACGTAAAATCAAATAGCGAAGTAAATCTTTTATTGAGCACGGCCTGAAATCAGTTAATAATTCTTGAACCCCGGCTTTCTCAATCCAAGAATCAACCACTTTGAATGAATTGCCCTCTCGCACTGACAGAGCAGCATCGCAAGGGCTATCGCCGCGATTACGAAAGAAGCCCATCGCGCGAGCTGCGCGCGGCGTCTCGGCAGCAGAGAGTACAAGACGAGGCAACCAAAGCAGGCTCCGCCCAGCGAGTAGGGTTGGCCGAACCCGAACACAGAGCGCATCCTGTCCGACGAGCTCATAATGTTCATAACACCACACAGGTTCAAATCCCCAAGGTGCGTCAAGAGGCAAAACGCCAGCAATCCGCCGATTGTGTAAAACGAGAGCCGGACAAAGAGGTCGAATATTTCTCTGGTCCTGATGAAATAGGCGGTGAGACCTATCACCAAGACGAATAGAAGGGCCGACTGAGTCAAGGAGTACTCGGAAGGCATCATTGGGTTGGTCAGCACGAGGCAGAAGAGCACGGTATGTAAAGCCATTAGCGCGAAGCAGGCAAACCCGTCTCCTAAGCATCTTACCCTTCCCAAGATCAAATCGATGGCAAGAACAGCGCCGAGAAGCCCGATGTAGGCAAGCTGGACCAGAATGGTCGCTGCCGATGATTCTATCAACGTGCTGAGAACAAGCCCCCTAGACAAGAGCACTATGGGCCACAGGACGGAAAAACAGACCACGGACAGCCTGGCAGACGCAAGGCTCACGTAGCCCCCGCGCACGCGATCCCGCCGTACTCCGCCATATCCAGAGACTCCCCGCGCTGCGAGGCGTTGCTCATCGCTAGCCGCAATGACCATTTAGCACCCCCTTAAAAACAGCGCGGCAAGCGAGTATGCGCCCCTGCGAAGCATCGCCAGCCTGGCCCTATCCTTACAATCCCGCGCCACAGCCCCCCGTATGCTGTCGAGGCCTTCGATTGATTCGAGCACAGCCGAAATCTCGGTCGAAAGCACCCCGTGCCTCTTGAGCCGCCCGGCGTAGTTCGCCAAAATCCGAGCCATCGAAAGGCGCGCTTCATTCCTCTCAGCCTCGCCGAGACCGCACGCATCGCAAAAGCCCATCAGGGCCGCGTACATCTTCCCATAATCCTCGGCATCGGATGCGCTGGGGGGCCGCTCCGTCCTGCTGCCCTCGTTGGCCACATACACGTAGGCGGTTTGGGGAGAATATGCAGCCGTACGAGCCTTCTCGAGGAAGGCAAGGTTGAAGCAAAGGTCCTCCCCGAGGCCTTGACCAAGGGGAATTCGCCGTGCACGTTAGGGCGAGAGCTCTCGCACGCCCGATATCCGAGGGAGAGAGCTGCGGTTTCACGACCCTCTGAGAGCCATCGCTCTCTCGAACGTAATCAAACGTGATGTAGTCCTCGCCGCCCCGCTTAGCGTCGAACGCCATGCCGAGATAGCCTGGCGCAGCATAGTCGTCGGCGTCAACGAAAGCGATGTAGTCGCCGTTCGCGGCAGCAATGCCGAGATTCCTGGCAGAGCTCACGCCCCCGTTGCCCTGACGAATGCAACATGCAATGCCCGGGTGCAGGCGGCACCAGTTGTCGCAAACCTCCGCAGTGTTGTCCGTCGAGCCATCGTCGACGACTAATATCTCGTAGCGCCCAAGGAAGCGTACGTCCACGAGCGAGTCGAGTGCCCTAGGGAGGGAGACTGCCGCATTGTAGGCAGGTATAACGATACTGAGCTCCATGCAGCTCACCGCCGGTCCTTAAGGGCGGAGCCCACCTTGGCAGCGGCAAGGATAGCGGGGTAGCACCGGCTGCGGATCAACGTGAGGAACGCCCGAGCAGACCTCGGCAACTTCTCTATATCTATGCCTCCCGTGGCGTTCGTCTTCTCAATGCCCTCCTTCAAGTGTCTGCAGGATGAGACGAAACCGCGATTCGCCCTAGCTTCATGGAATATAGCCATGAAAAGCCAGTATGCCTTAAATGCGTTCAGCTGGTCGTCGAGCCACTCCTCCTTACTGCCGAGCCTCGACACGAGGTAGTCGATGAGAAGCCTGTTGTTCCCGAACCTCGTCGGGTCGTAGGCCGTGCTTATCGAGGACTCGTTGCCCTTGAAGTAGCAGTAGAGAGCGTCTTCTAGAACGACTAGAGACGTGGAGTGATAAAGCGCCTCGAAGACGTAGGCGTTGTCCTCGCCCATCCTAATGCGCTCGTCCTCGCAGTGATGCTTAAGCAGAATCTCACGTCTGTAGACCTTGTTGCAGGCCATCGGGTTGAAGATGCCCCGGCAGAAAGGCAGCCTTTTGTCCCAAATCATATACGGCAGAATCTCTCCGCGCAGGCGCGCACTATCGTAAAACCCGCTCGCAGCATAGCAGGGCACAGGTTCCTCGCGATCGGGATAGACCATAGTCGCATTGAAGATGACGGCATCTGGCTTGTAAGGCTCAATCGCCCGTGACCAAAGCGTCTCGAGGGCGTCCTCGACCATCCAGTCATCGGAATCTACCGGGACGATGTAATCTCCCGCCGCAATGGCGAGACCGGCATTGCGGGCGCTGCAGAGACCGCCGTTCGACTTGTGGACGACCTTGACCCGGGCGTCCGTCGATGCGTAGCCCTCGCACAATGCGGGACTGCCATCGGAGGATCCGTCATCGACCAGCACCACCTCGAAATCGCTAAAGCCTTGGCCAAGAACGCTCTCCACGCAGCGTGGGAGCCACGGCTCGACGTTGTATACGGGTATCACAACGGAAAACACCGGCATCGCTAAAGAACACCACCAATCGCGAACGAGTCCCCACATGGGACGCTGTACAAACAAATAGAAGTCAACGACATCAGATCACGCCCCCCTGTGCCGCGCTCCGTCAGATGGAAGGCGAACAAGGGACAAAGCAAAGACCCCAATCCCGTGAAGGACCCATGCGACCAGAACGGTTCCCGCAACCGAGAACGCGATGAATGGCCCCGACGAGAGCCCCCCCTGTAATTTCGGAAACGAGGGAGAATACCGTCCCGTGCACGAGGTAAACCTCGTAAGAGATCGACCCAAGGATGGCGTTCAACCTGCTTCCCAGCGAAAGCAGGGAGTCAACGACCAGCATGAGCATGACGAGCGCCATGCCGAGCAGAATCTTGAGCAGGTAGTCGCCGAAGAAAGGCACGCCCTTGCACTTGAGATAAAGGAACCCGATAAGGACAGAAGCCGCTGTTGTCAACGCGAGACTGGCAACAGGCCTGCAACGAAGGGCATCGCAAAGGTGATCCTTGTTCCGCGAGAGCAAGATACCCCACGCAAACCCCCATATCTCCGTCGGCCAACGGTAAATCGGGCTCAAATCCCCAGCGACATAGCCAACGACGCTCAAAAGTGCCACGCAACCGACGGTAAGGAGGTCCTTGCGAGCTTTGTCGACAGGAAGGAACTTGTTGGTCGCCCAGAAGGCAAGGTAGCAGAGCAGCAGCCAGACGACCCAGTTATCGACCCTGAGCAGGGTGAGAATCGAATCCGGACTCCCGAAGGCATAGCTCTCCACAAGCTTCAGCACATTGACGAGCAGACACGGGACGAGAATCTTCGGAAGCCTCCTGATCCAGAAGCCGTCCAGCGCCCGGACCCCTCTCGACGCAAGGCCGAGCGAAAGCCCATAAGCCGAGGTCATGAAGAAGAAGGTGACCCCGATGTAGGCGAAGCTGCCCACCGCGTCTTGAATCGGGTTCTGATAAGCGACAGGAACATGCACAAGGATGATGACGAGGCACCAGAAGCCACGAAGGGCGTTGGACTCCTCCTTGCTGAAGAAATCCTCCCTAGCAGGATGGCGCCGAGCGCCTCCGACGCCCACCGCCGCGATGAGCGCCAGGACGAGCCCCATGCATATGAGGTCGAGCGGGGCCACCTACAGCGCCTCCTCGGTCTCGTACACGTGGGCGTCGGCTCGGCTCGCGTCGGAGAGGCCGTCGTTGATCGCGGCGTGCACGTCGCAGGTGGAAAGAGCGTCCAGCTCCTCCTTCGTCACCTTGCCCGACTCGTAGTCGCGCACGATGGGGAGCTCGTGCATGTCGAACTTCTTGCCGGGCTTGAGCTTGTGCGCCAGCACCCACGACGCGGGTTTCCAGATGTACTTGTGCATGGCCGGAGACACGGAGCCGATCATCCAGCAGTTGCGGTCGCAGTGGCGCACGCAGCCGCGTACCTTCTCGGCCTGGGCGCTCCCCCACAGCTCATCCCAGGACTCGTCGTTAAGGTTGCCCATAACGAGCTTCTCCTTGGTGCCGTTGCAGGGCATTACGTCGCCGTAGGGGTCGATGAAGAACGTGTCGAACGCCATATCGCACGGGAGCAGGCGCTTCTGCCCATAGATGTAGTTGATGAGGCCCATGTTGAAGTACGCGCGGAACCACTTCTTGGGCTCGTTGGACTTGAGGAGCTCGTTTACCAGGTCCTCGAAGTTCTGGGCCACCATGGGACGGTCCTTGATGATGTTCTTCGCCTCGACAAAGTAGAAGCTGTTGTGCAGGCTGGCGGTGGCGAACTCCATGCCGAGCTCGTCGGAAAGCTTGTACAGCTGCACCAAGTCCGCAGCGTTGCGATCCTGCACCGTCATGCCAAAGCCCACGTCCGGGTGCTTCATTTCCACAAGCTTCTTGAGCGTCTCGTAGCCGCGGTTGAAGCCATCCTGGAGACCACGGATCTCATCGTTGGTCTGCTGCAAGCCCTCGATGGAGATGCGGATTCCCACCTGGGGGAATTCCTCGGCAAGAGCGATGATGCGATCCGTAAAGAAGCCATTGGTGGAAATGACGATACGGTCGGACTTCTTGTACAGCTCGCGCACGATATCTGAAAGGTCGGTCCTGATAAAGGGCTCACCACCGGTGATGTTGGTGAAGTACATACGTGGGAGCTTCTTGATCACGTCGAGGGAGAGCTCCTCCTCCGGACGGCTGGGTGCCTTGTAGCGGTTGCACATGGTGCAACGCGCGTTGCAGCGGTACGTTACGATTACGGTTCCGTTGAGTTTCTTCTCGGCCATCTAGCGGACCTCCTTGGTCTGTTCGTAAAGTTCAAGGGTCCGCGCGACGACGCGGTCCCAGTCGTATTCGGTATTTGCGCGCTCGCGGGCAGAGTCGCCCAGGGCGCTGACTCGGGCAGGGTCAGCCAGTAGAGACGCGAGTACATCACGAAGCGCGGCGGCGTCGTCGCGCGGGAACGTGACGCCGCAGCCCGCAAGCACGTCGGCACATTCGGGAATATCCGAGGTCACGCAGGCGCAGCCGTGGCTCATCGCTTCTAGCAGGCTCATGGGCATGCCCTCCACGTCGGAGGGGAGCACATAGCAGTAGGCGTTGGAGTAGAGCTCGGTCAGGACATCGCCCTCGACGTGCCCCGTGAAGAGCACGCGTGGATCCTCGGTCCCGGCCTTTCTGAGCGCTGCCATGTAGTCACCCGTGTCGGACGAGTCACCCGCTATCACGAGGCGCTTGTCAGCGTCCAGCCCCCGGAAGGCCTCCACCAGCAGCTCTGGCCTCTTCTCGGGCACAATGCGGCCGAGGTAGAGGACGTAGGAGCTCGCCGTGAGCCCCCAGCGCTCGGCAATCTCCTTGGCCGGCAGGTCCGGCTCGGGCGTTATGCCGTTGGGGATGAGCGCCGCTTCGCGTCCGTAGGCTTCCTTGAAGTAGTCTTGGTTGCCGCGAGAGAGAACAACCAGGCCGTCGGCGTACTTGGCAGCCGTCGCCTCCCCGTGCTTGATGTACTTGGAGGCGAGCCCACCCCACTTGGCACGCTGCCAGTCCAGGCCGTGGATTGTGGCCACGGTGCACACACCGGCCTTGTGGGCCTTCTTCAGCGGCACGCAGGGGCCCTCGGCGTGGTAGTGGATGACGTCGAGGTTGCCGGCGAGCGCCGCATTGGTGGCCGCGAAGCTGCTCGTGAGCGCCGCGAAGCCCTTCAAGTCCACGGCCTTCACCGGCACCACGCGGTAGCCGTCGCGCTCGTAGGGCTCCGTGGGCATGCCGGCGCCCATGCGGTCGTAGCAGGTGACCTCGTGCCCAAGCGCCGCCATCCTCTTGGCGAGCTCACCCACGACGACCTCGATGCCGCCCTCGCGCGAGCCCGTACGCTTCTGTCCAATCATGGCAATTCGCATCAGGCCGCCCCGTCCCCGGAGAGCATCGCTTTGATGGTCCCGAATATCAGCCGGAAGTCCTGCTTCAGGCTCCGGTTCTGTATGTAGTGGAGGTCAAGACCCACCATCTCCTCGAACCCAAGGTAGCTTCGGCCCATGACTTGCCAGGGGCCGCCGCAGCCGGGCTTCACGGCCAGGCGCTTCATGGCCCGCTCGTCGTAGAGGGCCACCTCGCGCGGGAGGCCGGGGCGCGGGCCGATGAGGCTCATGTCGCCCAGGAAGACGTTCACGAGCTGAGGCAGCTCGTCGATTGAGTGCTTTCGGATGAAGTTCCCCACGCCGGGGATGATGCGCGGGTCGTCCAGGATCTTAAACATCGGCCCGCTCGCCTCATTCTGGGCCTGCAGCTCGGCCAGCATCTGGTCGGCGTTGGGCACCATGGAGCGGAACTTGTACATCTTGAAGGCGTGGAAGCTGCCGTCCCTGTTCACCCGCCCGATGCGCCACTGCGAGTAGATGGGGCTCGCGCCCGGGCTCTTGATGCAGATGATGGCGCACAGCACGGCAGAGGGAATCGCCAGCACGGCGATAGCCGCACCGGTCGCGCAGATGTCGAAGGCGCGCTTGACAGTGCGGTAGCCACGCCGCGTATAGAGCGGCTCGATCCCCGAGTTTCGTGCCATAAGGATGCGCAGGGCCTCCTCGTTGGTGAGGTACTCCCCTTCGCCCCAGGGCCCGGCGTTCGCGGGTGTCGGGATCTCAGGCTCAGGCCCCTGCGGATAGCCGCCGACAACGGTGCCGGAAGAGACCCCCAGCACCCGCCGCGCCCTCGCGCCGGTCCATAGCCTGGGCAATGAGCGCCGCCCCCACGGGCGCATTGCTCTCTGTTACTTCTTTAGCAGCCACAGTCAAACTTACGTCCCTGTCCCCCAGGGATCCCCCAATCGATAAATTCAAAAAAGCGAACGAGTAGCCGATGCAACGTCTTCCCTACGTTTTGCTGGGAACGTCCAGTGGAAGCAGCTCCCTAAATGCGGAGTCGCCTTCGCCCACGTCCACCAGGCACCAGCGCTTATGACGGTCGATCTTCTTCACCCGGGCCTCTTGTCCCACCAGCGGGCCCTGCTCAATGTGAAGAACGCCGTCTTCAATCCGCGCGACGCTGTTGCGCACCACGCCGTCGTCGTCGAGCACGCTGCGGTACCAGTCCTGCGCATCGTCCGGCATGGGTGCATAGGCCCGCTCTCTACTGCCGGCAATGCGGCAGCCAAAGCTCAACTGGGCCAAAGCCTTGTCGAGCAGGGCGGCATCGCGCGTGGCGACGAAGAAGTATTCCTTGTACATAGGTTTGGTTTGGAGCGACCAGGCGCCGTCCCGCTTAAACCAGAACTCCTTTTGCATCACAAAAGCGTCCTGCATTAGCTCGTGCGGGATAATGCGGCGGACCTTTTCGCAGGTCTCGCGCTCTTTACCATTGGGGGTGTGAACCAGATACCAGCGAACACGGCCGTGCTGGCTGTTGGTAGTAGCGCCACTAAAGGCGCCCGGCAGCTGCTCTTGGCGCCGCATTGTCTGTTCCATCTCTCGCCCCCTTAACTTGCATCCGCGACGCACGCGGATGCAGGGGCGTTAAGAACAGGCTTCTCGCTCGCAGCTAGGCGCAGTCGCAAAAGTACAGGTTTTTGTATCTTTCGACGTTGCTCATTATACGAGCAAACTGCTCGCGTTTTCCCAGATTGCACAAAATGCGCCGCGAATGGGCGCATCTCCATACCCCTCTACAAAAACCTGTACCTTTTTGCACAACAAAAAAGCCGCTCTAACCAGCGGCTTTTCTTCTATAGACAACAAAAAAGGCGACCGCCCGCGAGGACGATCGCCTTTGTTAATTCTTGTATTGTTTGTGCTAGGCGCGAGTCTTGATCTCCTCGGTCACCTTGGCCACAAACTCGTCAACGCTCATCTGAACGGTCTCGTTGGAGCGATCGCGGACGGAAATGTTGCCGGCCTCGACCTCCTTCTCGCCCAGAATGAGCATGTAGGGCACGCGGTCGATGCTGCGGGCCTCGCGGATCTTGTAGCCGATCTTCTCGTCGCGGTCGTCGCAGACCACGCGAATGCCGGCCTCCTCCAGCTTGGCGCACACCTCGTGGGCGTAGTCGCGGCTCTTCTCGGAAACCGGAAGTGCCTTGACCTGCACGGGGGCCAACCAGGTGGGGAACTTGCCCGCAAAGTGCTCAATCAGAATGCCGATGAAGCGCTCGATGGAGCCAAAGCACACGCGATGCAGCATGATGGGGCGCTTCTTGGTGCCGTCGGCGTCCACGTACTCCAGGTCAAAGTTGAGCGGCATCTGGAAGTCGAGCTGGACGGTGCCGCACTGCCAGGTACGACCGAGCGAGTCCTCCAGGTGGAAGTCGATCTTGGGGCCGTAGAAGGCGCCGTCGCCCTCGTTGACCTCGTAGTCCATGTGCAGCTGCTCCAGAGCGGTGCGCAGGCCCTCCTCGGCGCGAGCCCAGTCCTCGTCCGAACCCATGGAGTCCTCGGGGCGGGTGGAAAGCTCAACGTGGTACTTAAAGCCAAACTTCTGGTACACGGAGTCGATGAGGTTGACCACGCCCACGATCTCGTCGGTCAGTTGGTCAGGACGTACAAACAGGTGGGCATCATCCTGGTTAAAGCAGCGCACGCGGAACAGGCCGTGCAGGGCGCCGCGCAGCTCGTGGCGGTGAACCAGGCCAATCTCGCCGGCGCGAATGGGCAGCTCGCGGTAGGAGTGCGGCTTGGAGGCGTACACCAGCACGCCGCCCGGGCAGTTCATGGGCTTAATGCAGTACTCTTCGTCGTCGATGACGGTGGAGTACATGTTGTCCTTGTAGTGGTCCCAGTGACCCGAGGTCTTCCAAAGCTGCTTGTTCATGATAAGCGGCGTGGAGATCTCCACGTAGCCGGCCTTGTGGTGGATCTCGCGCCAGTAGTCCAGCAGCGTGTTCTTAAGGATCATGCCGTTGGGCAGGAAGAACGGGAAGCCGGGGGCCTCGTCGCGCATCATAAAGAGGTCCATCTCGCGGCCGATCTTGCGGTGGTCGCGCTTCTTGGCCTCCTCCAGCATGTGCATGTGCTCGTCGAGCTCTTCCTTGGTGGCAAAGGCGACGCCGTTGATGCGGGTGAGCATCTTGTTGTCCTTGTCGCCCTTCCAGTAGGCGCCCGAGACGCCGGTGAGCTTAAAGGCCTTGAGGGCCTTGGTGTAGCAGATATGGGGGCCGACGCACATGTCGATGTAGTCGCCCTGCTGGTAGAAGGTGATGCGGGCGTCTTCGTCCAGGTCGCCGATGTGCTCAACCTTGTACTTCTCGCCGCGCTCCTCCATAAGGGCGATGGCCTCGGCGCGGGGCTTCTCGTACACGGAGAACTTGAGGTTCTCCTTGACGATCTTCTTCATCTCGGCCTCGATCGCGGGGAAGTCGTCCTCGCTGATCTTGACGCCCTCGGGCAGGTCGACGTCGTAGTAGAAGCCGTTGTCGGTCGCGGGGCCGTAGGCAAAGTCGGCCTCGGGATAGAGGCGCTTGATGGCCTGCGCCATGATGTGCGCGGCGGAGTGACGGATGACGTGCGTGACCTCGTCCTGCGGGAGCTCGGCCACCGAACCGTCATTGTAGAGTGCCTTCATGGGTATGTTTTCTCCTCTCGGATGCCTGATGCAAGTGCGTGCGATGCGCTCAGCGTTTTTGACTTGCATCATTATAGGCAGGTTGCCTTGGTA
>ENA-ORRO01000972-ORRO01000972.1-human-gut-metagenome-genome-assembly--contig:-NODE-972-length-21703-cov-8.638904_pt1 | contig 21703 bp, 16 predicted proteins | sample MGYA00242176_ERZ509136 | MGnify/ENA primary metagenome ERZ509136 (study PRJEB26280, sample SAMEA2338644) | human gut metagenome | biome: human gut; feature: human-associated habitat; material: faeces...
GGATGTCGCGTACTCCTTGCGGGTAAACATACTGCTCGTCTCGCAAGTGTAGAATCTTGTCCCTATAGGACAAAACTATGCGCGCAGTCGAGGCGCAATCCCTCTTATCGAAAAAGCGGCAGCTTTTTCGATAGTCAAAACGCCCTGCCGGAAGGCAGGGCGCTTCGTTTAGACTTTTCTTTTGTAGTTGCCGTAGATCACCGCGCCGTCCTTGGCAACGATGAAGGCGTGGGGGTCGTATTTCATGATGATTGCGCGAAGCCTTCCGATTTCATATTTGGAGACGAGAATGTAGAACACGTGGACCGGGTCCCCGGTATATTCGCCGATGCCGTCCATGCGGGTGATGCCGCGATGCAGGTCGACGAGAATTTCATGCTCCATCTCGGGGCTTAAAATCTTCGTGACGACCGTGACTTCGACGTTGATGTTCTGCATGTGGAGCTTGTCCATCGCGGTGGTGGAGACAAAGGAGAAGAGGATGGAATAGATGGCGGTAGACAAGCTGAACGCGCAGGCGCAGATGGTATAGAGCATCAGGTTCCAGCAGAGGTTGACGTGCCCGATGCTGGTGTGGGAGCCGCTTTTGATCAGCATCATGCCGAGCAGGTCCATGCCGCCCGAGGTGCCGCCCATCCAGAGAAGAAGCCCGATGCCGCAGCCGCAGAGCATGCCGCCGATGAGGCAGCGCGCGAGCTGGTCGCCCGAGAGGATGTCGGTGCGCGGGACAAGAGAAAGAAAAATTGTCGTGCCGGTGACGGACAGAAGCGTTTTGAGAACCACGCGGTGGTCGAGCCGCCGCCACGCCAGAAGCAGCATCGGAAGATTGATGGCATAGTTGATGAGACCTGCAATGTCAATTGCAGGCGTCCAGCCGGTTGCGCGCAGAAGGAAGGTACGGAGCAGCTGAGAAAGACCCATGATGCCGCCGGTGTAGAGTCCTGCCGGGACGACGAAGAGGTTCATGCCGAGAGAATACAGAAGCGTTCCGCCGAGAATGCCCAGACAGTGCAGAAGCTCGGATGCAGGAAAAAGCTTCTTTTGCATGGATGGTTGCACAATATTTGCCTCCTTTGCTGCAAATGACGCAATTCATGCGTATAATAGCACGACAATCATGGAAATGCAAGACAGCGTTCAGAAAAAGTACGACAAAAAAACCGCCCCGAATGGGGCGGTGACTTAGGAAAACATTGAAGCAAGGAACGGTGTAGCTTAACGGCTATGCCGTTCTTTGCTCTTTTTTACTTGTGTTGCGGGCATTTTCGATTGCCCGTGTGAAGTCAAATGCACCGATGAAGTTATAGACGATGGTGATTTCCCGCGTTCTGGATTTCTTGTCAACATGGGAAACTTCGATCCTGTCAATGAAAGCACGGAGAACAGCCGCGTCAAGCTCCTGCAAATCCGTGTACTTCTTCACGGCAGCGATAAACGCCTTGACATTGGTTTTTTGCTGCTCCTGCTGCTTCAGATCCTTGCGCAGGACTTCTGCCATTGATTTCAGGTTGCTTTGTTCCAACTCGTAGTCATGGGACATTTTGATAAAACGTTCATCTGACAGCTTGCCAATCACGTTGTCCTCATACAGTCGGGAGATAATGCGGTCAAGCTCGGCAATTCGCGTGTCCGCCTTTGCCAGCGTTTCACGCTTCCGAACAAACTCTGCATCTCTGTCCCGCATATCGCTCTCGGCAGCGTCCTGAATGAACTCCGCTTCATGCTCTGAAACATAGGAGATTGCTTCCCGCAGATTTCGCAGAACAATTTCATGCAGCACGACATTCTTGATAGAATGGGTCGTGCAGAGATCCTTGCCCTTGCGGTAGGTGGAGCAGATGAAGTATTTCTGGTTCTCCGCAAAGTTGGTAGCGCGGCATTGATACATTTTGCCGCCGCACTCTGCGCAATACAGAAGCCCGGAGAACATACCCATTTCACCCATCTTGGTAGGACGGCGACGCGCCTTGCGAATGTTCTGAACAATCAGGAACACGCTTTCTTCGATGATCGGCGGCTGGGTGTTCTCGAAGATCACCCAATTCTCAGGATCATTCCAGATTTTCTTCTTGCTCTTGTAGGACTTCTTTGTGGTCTTGAAGTTTACTGTATGCCCCAGATAGTCTACGCGCTCCAAAATGCGGGAAACTGTTTCATTTCTCCATTTGTACGGGTCTGCTGTCGGCTTGTTGCTGGTCGGCAGACCTTTCGCATGGCAATAGGCGGTTGGGTTCAAGATTTGCTGCTGTTTGAGCCATTTAGCAATCTGCGTGGGGCCTTTGCCGGACGCGCACAGGGAGAATATCTTCTGTACGACGGCTGCGGCTTCTTCATCGACGATCCATTTCTTTTTGTCCTCCGGGCTTTTCATATACCCATAGGGAGGAATGGTCGTCAAATGCTCGCCGGACTTGCCTTTGCTCTGCCATGTAGCGCGAATCTTTTTGGAGGTATCGCGGGCATACATTTCGTTGAACACATTGCGGATCGCGGTAAACTCACTTTCGCCGCGTGTGCTGTCCACGCCGTCATTGACGGCAATGAAATGAACGCCAAACTCCGGGAAAACAACATCGGTATACATTCCCACTTGGAGATAATCACGCCCGAAGCGGCTCATGTCCTTTACGATGACGCGCTTGATCCGTCCTGCCTTGATGTCGGCAAGCATACGCTGGAAGCCCGGACGGTTGAAGTTTGTGCCGGAATAACCGTCATCCTCGTCATAATGGCGGTAGGCGGTAATCCCGTGATCCTTGCAGTAGCGTTCCAGAATCTTCTTCTGGTTCGCTATGGAGTTGCTTTCACCATCCAGCTTATCTTCCTGCGAAAGGCGCTCATACAGAGCGGTCAGACCTTCTTCCTCTGCTTCCGTAGATAGCCCCTTGGCGTAGAACTGCAAAACATTATCGCGGATCACGCTGCGAAGCTCATTGCTTAAACTGTCCTGCGGCTTCAAACTCTGAAAGGTAAATCCCGTCATCTGCACTCACCGCCTTTCTCGGAAGAACTGCGGTAGGCGTTGACAATGCCGTGATATAGATTTCGGCAAAGGGGCAGATCGCCGTCTGTAATGGAGTAAATCGGAATACCGTGCTGCTCCATATTATCAAGAAACTGCATCGTTGCAGGATAGCTGCGGTAAAGTCGGTCAAGCGATACGACAACGATTTTCTGCACGCGGTTCTCATGGATTGCTGCAAGCAGATTTTGAAACGCCGGACGCTCTGTGGTCAGGCCGCTGTACCCATTGTCCACGAAGAACATATAGGTGTCCGTTCCGTTTTCCTGCGCAAGGCTCAAAAGTCGGTGCATTTGATTGTCAACGACTCATGAAAGATTTTCACAGCTGTGAATGAAAATAAAGCAAGTGCGTCGGATCGTGGTGTCTGCTATACTGGATATAGCAGGCGAAGTCCGGTTGTACCTTGGCGGAAATGCCACCCCGTTTGTTCAACGTGGACGAATTGCCCAAGAGAACAGCAGTATGTTGCACCACGGAAGTGGAGAGCACGAGTAGCAAGATTCGGATACCAACCCGGGCAATTCCCAAGCCTGCAATACGACAGGAGGGGATCTCATGCAAGACATTTTGACCTGTGCCATGGGACTGGACGTTCATCGGGATATCATCGTTGCCTGTCTGGTCAAAGGTGCTGTGGATGCCGAGCCGGAGGCAGAAACACGCACCTTCAGTACGCTCATCCCAGAAATGCAGAAACTACGGGACTGGGTCATCGAATCCGAATGTCGGAACATTGCCATGGAAAGCACCGGAATCTACTGGCAGCCTATTTACGAGATGCTGGAATCCTGTTTTGACGGCGAGATCAGCATTCTTGTTGTAAATGCCCGACACATGAAGAATGTGCCTGGACGTAAGACTGACATGAAGGATGCCCAGTGGATCGCCACATTGCTTAGGGCGGGATTGCTCAAAGGCAGCTTTATCCCGGATAAAGCATTCCGAGAGCTGCGGCATCTGACCCGGTATCGCAAGAGCGTTGTCCATGACATTACGGCACAAAAGAACCGGATCGATAAATTCCTGCAAAGTTCCGGATTCCGCTTCACTGCATTCCTTTCGGATACCTTTGGTGCTTCCGGAAGAAACATCATTCGGCATCTTATTGAGCACGGCAGCATTGACCGAGAAGCGTTGGATAAGTGTCTGAAGACCAAAACCAGAAACCGAATTGACGAGATACTCGTTGCACTGAATGGATCACTTTCCGAGCATCAGTGCAGATTCCTGAATATGGTGTTTCGGCATCTGGAAGATTTGGAAGCACATAAGCATACTGTTGAGGACGAAATCACCGAGGAAGTTCTGAAACATACTGATACACTGAATCTCCTTTGCTCCATTCCCGGAATTGATGTCACTGCAGCAGCTGCTATCATTGCGGAAATCGGTACTGATATGAGTTCATTCCCGGATTCCCAACACATTTGCTCCTGGGCGGGACTGAGTCCAGGCAACAACGAGAGTGCTGGTAAACGAAAGAGCGTCCATATCAATAAAGGCAATCCTTATCTGAAGAGCATGCTGTGCGAGGTCGCGTGGATCATGGCATCTCACCGCAAACTGTATCTTTCCGGCTGGTACTGGAAAGTGAAACAGCGGAAGGGAGCGAAGCGGGCAACGATTGCGTTGGCCCGGAAGATCCTTTCCATCATCTACACCATGCTGAAAACCGGAACTCCCTATAATGAGGAATGCTTTGAACAGCGCAGACTGCGATGCGAACGGAAACGTGCAAACCGCTTGGTGAATGAATTGCAGAAGCTGGGCTACGTAGTGGTAGCACCCGACTGATGCTTACTCCCATATTGCTCCGCCAGCGACAGGCAAGGCCTGCCGCTATTTGTGCTGTGAATCTTTCATCTATGAGGCGTTGAAAAACGCTTTGTCAAGGTTCACGCTACGACTTATTTTCGTAGCAAGGTGCATCGCTTGAAGAGGCTTACACCAATAAAATAGGGCCATAATTCATTTTTTCTGCACACACGACAGAAAATAAAACGGATTATGTCTATACAGACTTAGAGGACGTATCTATAAGTCTGTCAAAGAACCCTTGCTTTCAAGTAGCGGAAGCATAGGTTCTTTGACGAATTGAGGCTGGCGGAAATTCCGCCAGCCTTTCGAGGGCGTTATTTGGTTGTCAATACTCGACGATGATGCACTATACTCAAGCAATTGCTGTAGATATTTGAGCTTATGAACTATACCGCATTTAGTCAAACGAGCAGTAGTACCCAATTGTTGCATATCCTTCGCTAATCCACGTCCTGCTTTGATAATAGTGTGTTGCACCGCTGGATGTATACGATGTATTATAGGCTGTACCGTACCATCCAGTGTGAACGAGCAACTCAGCAGCACCAGATACCTCTCGGTATCCATAGCATGCCATGGTGTGCCAACTATAGTCACCAGCGAATGTCGTTGTGATAAGTACGGGTTTGTTGGATGCAATGTTACTCTTTATCGTTGCTGCTTTTGGTGCATATGTCCAAGTAACCGTAAAACTATAACCCGGTGCCTCCCCTTCAAGATATGCAATCATTGGAGCGGAAACGTCAGATGCATGACTAGCGGGGCCCATACCATATTTATCAACAATGCAGCGGTGCAGTGCATGGGCTGTTGGATATAATTTCTGCAAGTCATTTGCGTTTTCAGGCAAATTGTTGTCCAGTGTTTCCGTAACTGGATTAACATATGGAGTTCCATATTGTAATGTAAGATAGTTTAGAACAATGCCAGCAGCAACAGCCGAGCAGGTGTTGTCATTATTAAAGCCAAAGGCATGTCGTTGAATATAACTATACGCATTACTTACTTCAATTGGAGTAGATGTAACTGCTGGGTTAATTGTATTTTGAGAATTTACAATAATGTCTTTGTTAAAATCTGCAGCGTATACAATTGGTGTGCTAGTTTTTCTGACGATATCGTAATACTGATTGCTTAAGCTTTGTAAATGGTTTTGTGTAGAACTGTCTTTGACAAAGTAGCACAGTGGACCGCCATAATATTTTTCGGCATTGGCGTACATTTCAAATGGATTATGCTCACCTGCCTCGTGAAAAATATATGAGTCTCTTTCTATAATGATATAACCGAGCTCCGATACACCCAGCAGATATTTAATATAACCGCGAGTATCCCTTAACAACTCAATTCTTAAATCATCACCTAGGAGATTACGAATGCGCAGTTCATTTTGTACGACGACAATCTCATCCTCACGAATGGTTTCTTGTTCAGACTGAATCGTTGCTGCACTCGTAGGTACAGAATAAAGCATTATTAAGCAAACCATTGAGAGAACTATCGCTAGCACTTTTTTCATAAGTATCTCCTTTCCAGAAATCAATCATTTCATAACAAATGTTCAGCAAATGTCGCTCCATGTCTTCTGTTATATGCGCTTTTCTCATTTGAAGCCTATTGGGGTTCTCATTAACAGCTACCTCCTTCCTTGTATATGAACCCCGTAATTTATAATTCCATCGCCCAAGTGAAAACTCAATTATCACAGAAAATGACCGGACTGGATCTTTTGTATCTTCTGCGTATGAAACGCTAATAGAAATATTGTTATAATCATATGAAGAAATCGAATGCCGCACACTAGCATCACATCTTCCCCGAAATAGATATGTGATTTCTTCTGACGTTGCACTTTCTCCAAGTATGACATATCCTACTGGTTGGGATTCGACTGTTCGTCCATCAAGAAGAAGCACATAATCTTCATTTCTAAGATCCATACGCTCCAGTGGAGGGTATGCAGCACCAGTAAAGTTTTTTTGGATTTCACTCAACGTACTGCAATTTTTTTGAAAAGAAGGATAAATTGGAATCGTTTTTATAAACAGAGCTACGCATATAAGTATGACTGAAATTGCAGCTATGAAAATATATTTTGTGTATTTCATGAGACTTACCAACCTATACAAACAAATGTGATTTATGTCCATTCTGTAATATAAACTTTGTCCAACCAGTAGATCTGCTTTACTACCTAATCTACACATTAAAACGTATGGTAGATTGAAAATTGGACACGTTTTCAGTGAGAAAAAACACATTTGTATGGATCAACAATTTTTTTATCAAAAAATATGCAAAATATATAATGCTACAGGAGCCGAGTGTGTGCAAAGAGTTGTGCTGAAAGTAGGTAGATATATTTTTTCGAGGAACTGTCCAAAAGTCCGTATCTGAAGCGTTATAATAGTTAAACGGCAACGAGATGGGTCCGATGAAAAAACATGTGTTATTGATATTCCTTGGTATCAATCAGGGCGCATACTTCAAGCACATAGAAAAACGAGACTTCTATTTATGACTGTCAATACCGAATTGGATATGGATCTGAAAGCTTTACGCTGAATGAAATGATGAACGTATTAGAAACTACAATAACGGAAAATTGAAAATCAGGAGGAAATTCTATGAAAAGTAATACCGCCAAAACACTGAGGACAATCATACTGGTTGCATGGACGATTGTAATGGCCAGCATGCTTGTGGTCATTCAGAAAGTTGCCGGAAATGTTGAGCAGCAGAAAACCATATCCACAATTATCGTTGGACTTGTGCTGTTTTCTGCGGTTCTTGCCGGTGTTGTGTACCGGCTAACAAAAATAATCAAGGACAGCAGCCGCGAGCAATAGTGAGCACGCATTTTGTTGACAACCACAATATCTTGTGGTAAAGTTGCCTTGTAATTGAGATTTGTGCATACTGCTTGTGGCGCGACAGCCGCAGCGTTCGGAGTATTCCGACTTGCACACGTATTGTCAGGCTTTTACGATTTCCGGTAGAATTGCCATGTCCGCAGGACAGGTTTCTGCCGGATTTCTTTTTTGGGCGCAACGCCCACAGATTGCGGGAATGACCGCGACGCAGAAGAAGCTGCGCCGCAGGATATTCCCGTTCTTTTTTTGCCCAAATGCCGAAAGGCTTTGAGGATATATTTTTTGAGAAAGGCGGTAACCAAATGAAAACAAGAAAGAAATGGCGTCCCGGAGGACGGCAGCGGCAGTCTGCGGCGTATCATCGCAGAGCGGTTCACGAGCGGAAGCGTGTGGTACGGCTGCGGGTATGGAAGAAGGGAGAACGAAATGGTGCTGCGCTTGATGTATGAGCCGCAGGAGTTGGTAGATACAAGTAATCTGAGTAGCGAAGAATGGCTGTCCTATCGACGGCGGGGCATCGGCGGCAGCGACGCTGCGGCGATCCTCGGCATTTCGCCCTGGCGGACAGCACGGGATCTGTACTATGACAAGCTGAATGTTGTAAAGGCGGACATGGATGAAAACTGGGTCGCGCTGGAGATGGGACATCTGCTAGAGGATCTGGTTGCGCGGATTTTTGCGAAGAAAACCGGGCTGCATATCTTTCAGCGGAAGGTCATGTTTCAGCACCCGCTGTATCCGTGGATGCTGGCGGATCTGGACTACCTTGTGGAGCTTCCGGACGGCAGCAATGCCATTTTGGAGATCAAGACGACAAATTATAACGCCCGAGAAAACTGGTGGTACAACGGCGAGGAGATCGTTCCGGTGTACTACGAATCTCAGGGTCGGCATTATATGTCAGTCATGAATCTGGACAGGGTCTACTTCTGCTGCCTGTATGGAAACAATGAGGATGAGGTCATCATCCGGCATTTGGACCGGGACTATGCCTATGAGTCGGAGCTGATCGCGCTGGAGGATGCGTTCTGGAACGACCATGTGCAGAAGCACCAGCCACCGGACTATACGGAAAGCGGCGATCTCATTTTGCAGAGTTTGCAGAGATGGAAAGGCATTGACCGGAGGGATTTGCCGCCGGCAGCGTTCGGCGCACCGCAGGTCACGCAGATCCACCAGTATTTGCAGCTTCAGGAGGAGAAAAACGCGCTTTCAAAACAGGTCACACAGCTGGATACGCAGATGCAGCAGCTCAAAGGCTTGCTTGTCAGCGAACTGGGCGGCAAAGACTGCGCAACTTGTGCGGACGGTGAACAAAACTATGTTATCTCCTACAATCCCATTCGCAGGCAGGGCATCTCCAAGGATAATCTGGTTCGCTTGCGGGAGGTTTACCCAGAGATTTACGCACAGTTTGTGGAAACGTCGGAGTCCAGACGGTTCAGCATCAAAATTGCGGCGCAGCCCGCCGCATAAGTGAGGTGAAAAAACGAATGATTGCAGTCTATGACAAGCTCATCTACTTCAATGAAGCCAGCAAATACACCATTCTTCGGATGCGCACGGATGATCCCTCCGTACCGGAAGAAGCCCGTTCCCAATACACGTTCCGCGACCGGATGCTTCGGTTCACCGCTGTCGGCTATGGCCTGCCGCAGACGGATTCCGTCAAGCTGGAGATCGAGGGCGATTGGAAAGAGGGCAAATACGGTCTGCAGCTCCATGTAGAGCACTGGCACGAGCTTGTGCCGCCGACAACGGAAGGACTTCTGAGCTATCTTTCATCGGGCCTTCTCAAGGGCATTGGAGAAAGCACGGCCAGAAGCATCGTCCAGCGGTTCGGCACAGATACGCTCGACGTGCTGGAATTCCACCCGGAGAAGCTGTTGGAGATCCGCGGCATCACGGAGCAGAAGCTGGAGGAGATCAAGACGTGCTACGCGGAAAGCCGCGCCATGCGGGATATTATGGAGCTGCTGACACCGTTTCAGGTCACGCCAGTGACGGCGATGAAGATCTATCAGCACTTCGGCCCCGCCTGTACGGATATTCTGCGGAAAAGCCCGTTCCGGCTCTGTGAAATATCCGGGTTTGGATTCAGGCGCGTCGATACGATCATCCGCAAGTCCGGCGGCGACCCGCACGACCCGGTTCGTATCCACGGCGCGATGATCTGTGCGCTGGAAAACGCGCGGCAGCATGGGCATCTGTATCTGGAGGTCAATGCCTTGATCACAGAATCCCTGCAATTTCTAAATGAGCCGATCCCGCTGCCCCAGATGCAAGTCAGGCGCGCAGAGGTGGAGCAGAAATTGCAGCAGATGGCAGAAGATAACGAAATTGTTTCGGACGGCGGGCGACTATACCTTCCGCACATTTTCATGCAGGAGGTGGAGACCGCAGCAAAGGCGGCAGCCATGCTCATGGAAAGTACGGCGAAAATCGACGTGACGCTTCCGCTGGAACAGGTCAAGCAGAAGCTGGGCCTGCACTTGACAAAGCGGCAGAGCCGCGGCGTTGAGGTGGCGATGGAGCGAAATCTTTCCATTATCACCGGTGGCCCCGGCACTGGCAAGACGACAGTTCTGAAAGCTATCATCGAGGTCTACCGGATTTTGCACCCCAAAAACCGCATCGTCCTCGCCGCGCCGACCGGCAAGGCCAGCCGACGCATGGCACAGAGCACCGGGATGCTGGATGCACTGACGCTGCACAGTCTGCTTGGCTTGCAGGGCGATTTTTGCAGCAAGGACAAGCAGGATAAGCCGCTGCAAGTTGATTTTCTGATCGTGGATGAGGCGTCCATGGTGGATATGTGGCTGGCGCATCAGCTGTTTACGCACTTACAGAAGGACACGAAACTCCTGCTGTTGGGCGACGTCGATCAGCTGGAGAGCGTCGGTGCGGGCAACGTGTTCGCGGAGCTGATTGGAAGCGGCATCGTGCCGGTGACGGTTCTCGATGAGATTTTCCGGCAGTCCAAGGACAGCCTGATCGCCTACAACGCCAAATTCATCAACGAGGAAAACAGCAGCCTGTTCTACGGTCCGGATTTTCAGTTCGTCAAGGCAGAAAATCAGGAAGAAGCCGCGGCGCAGATTCAGGCACTCTATCTGCGGGAATTGCAGGATACGTCCATTGGACAGCTTCAGATCATCTCGCCCTATCGGACGGATGGAGAAGCGTCCTCCAACGGACTGAACGCGCTGATCCGGGAGACGGTCAATCCGCATACGGAAAAGATTCCGGAGTTTGCGTTCGGAGAGCGTATCTTTCGCCTGCACGACCGTGTGATGCAGACCAAAAACAATTACAATCTGGAAGGTTATGATTCCGCGTGCGGGCAAAAATTCAAGGGTGTGTTCAACGGCGACATTGGGAGCATTTGCAAGATCCTACCCGATAAGCTGTGCGTGGATTATGATGGGCGCGTCGTGGAGTATTCCAAAAGCCAGCTCGGCGATCTGGAATCGGCATATGCCATTACGATCCATAAGTCGATGGGTTCGGAGTACGAAACGGTCATCATTCCCATTTTGATGGCGCACCGCATTTTGCTGACAAAGAACCTGATCTACACCGCTGTGACGCGCGCAAAAAAGCGTGTGATTCTGGTTGGTCAGAAGCGTGCGCTGTTTCTGGCGATCCACTCCGGCAGAAAGGTCAAACGGAACACCTGCCTTGCCGAACGGATCTTAAAGTACAATCAGGTATTCAGACAAAAGGCTCTGCCGCAGGGCGCGACAGAGCAGAAATTGAAAAAAGCCGGTTAAGTTGAGATGGATGTGCAGAATTTGCGCAGTCATCTCTTATTTTATTTATGGAAGGAGTTCTAAGAAATGAATGACAACAAATCCACTGTGATGAACAACGCCGCCGTGCAGCAGCTGCGCAAGGTGCCGGGCTTTGACCCGATGAAGCTCCTGCGCAAAACGATCTCCGTCAAAACCGGGCATCCGGTCTGGAAGCTGGATCTCCGCTATAAGCGGCTCTGGTTCCGTCTGGCCTGCCCGAACGGGAGAATGCTTTTGAAGCCGCTGCGCATCAGCGACCAGCTGGCAATTATCGAAGCGCAGGTTTATTTCAGCAAGGACGATCCGGTTCCGGCCGCCAGCTTTACCTCCGAACAGCGCAGGGAGAATATCCCCGGTGGGGAATTTCTCCGTGCCGCACAGGAGGATGCGCTCAACATGGCGCTGGAAAACGCCGGTTTCGGCATCCAGTTCTGCGACGTGAGCCGCGACTACGGCGGCGAGCTGTTCGGTTCGGAAGTACCGGTCCAGACGGAAACCGCAGAAGCAGCTGCCGAGGAAACAGAGGAACCCATTGTGGAGGAAACCATCGTAGAAACAGCACCGGCAATGGATACGGATTCTGCGCTCGCTGAGCAGCCTGTCGTGGAAACAACGGCGCCAGTTGAAGGAGAACAGAAAGTTGACACCATACAGGATGAAACGCCTGACCTCCATGTTTTGCCTCTACAGCAGGAAGAAGCTGCGGAAGAACTTGCAGAACAGCCGCAGGCTACGTCTTATACGGCAGATATGGATGTCAGTGAGATCGTGCAGCGTATGACGGTGGACGAAGCAAAGACCGTTGTGGTGCAGATTGGCACCTGCCGCGGCTGGACGCTCGAACAGGTCGCACAGCGTCGTCCGGCGAGTCTCAAGTGGTATCTCTATGGCTGCGATCAGGCGGACAATATTCTCAAAGCAGCGGCATCTGTTCTGCTGGACAATTTGCAGCAGAAAGCCGGATGAAGCGCCAAGTTTTTGATGAAAGGGTGTGGCCGTTATCAAAGCCGGTTCTTCGCAGTTTCCGTTCCATATTACAGACGTTGCGGCGCTGCTGCGGCTCAACATCCGCAGGCGCGGCCCGGATTTTCTGTATGTGGACTGCCCGCTTTGCGGCGATCATCGCGGCAAGCTCTATCTGAAAACGTCACGGGACGTGTGGCACTGTAATTACTGTCAGGAATCTGGCGGGATGCTGGCGCTCTATGCAAAGGTCTACGGCATCAGCAATGCGGATGCCTATCGGGAGATCTGCGAGGCGCTCCAGACCGGAGATTACGCGCCAGAGTATCAGAGCTACCAGAACCGGCAGCCGCAGGAAATCGCGCAGTCGGCCAGAGCACCCCGGCAGGCAATTCACCAAACACTTTCAATGCTGTTTTCCATGCTGTCGCTGACGCCGAAGCACCGTGCGCATCTGCGTGAGGTGCGTGGTCTGACGGACGACCAGGTCGAACGGTTCGGCTTCAAAAGCACCCCGCCGCCTTATCTCTGCAAGAGTCTGACGGCGCGGCTTTTGAAGCAGGGGTGCACCCTGCAGGGCGTCCCCGGCTTTTATATGGCAGAGGACGGCAGATGGACAGTACGCTTTGGAACACGCACGGCTGGGATTTTGATCCCAGCCAGAAGCGCGGACGGACTGGTCTGCGGCGCACAGATACGGCTGGATATCCCCATCCGGGAGGAAAATGCGCCCGCCGATAAAGAGGGCACGAAGTACCTCTGGCTGTCGTCGAGCAGCAAACCGATGGGGACATCCTCGGAAAGCCCCATCCACTTTGTTGGCGATCCGTGTTCCAGAGTGGTCTATGTGACGGAGGGGTTACTCAAGGCTGACATTTGCCATGCCTTGATGAACCGCACCTTTGCGGCGACCGCCGGAGCGAACAACGTGTCCAAGCTGGACGAACTGTTTGCGTTCCTCAAAAAGAACGGCACGGAGGAGATCATCGAAGCGCAGGACATGGACAAGTATCGGAATGTTCACGTTGAGAAAGGTGCCTCCAAGATCTATCTGATGGCACGAAAGCACGGACTGCAATGCCGCCGGCTGACGTGGAATCCCAACTATAAGGGGTTAGATGACTGGCAGCTTGCGCTCCGGAAGAACGCTGGGAAAGCACCGAAAACAATGACGTTCCGGGAGCGGTATCTGCATGGTGTGTGCGAGGTTTCCGAGATAGACGCTTGCGTGGAACGATGGCACAAGGCACAGCCGGATGGTGTGCCCTTGCAGGCATACCTTGGCTTGCTGGATGAAGAATATCACGCTTTTTTGCAGCCCGGCGGCAATGCGCAGTTGGAAGAGCTTTTGAATGCACAGCGTAAGCAGCTCGGCTGCCGCATTTATCAGCTGGAATTTACGGACACGGAGAAGACGAAACCGTTCGCGTTCTCCGGGATCGACGCGCTTCACAAGGCAGGCTTTCAGCAGCCGCCCGCGAGCGAGTACCGGCTGGTGCGCGACGAAACGCTCTATTGTCCGAAGGATGAACCGGATCTGGCTGTGCTGGAACGTGTCTTTGAACGCTATAACGGCAAGCTGCCGGCGGACTATCCGGGGCGCTGCATTGCACCGTCCGATGTACTGGAGCTGTACGATGCGGAAAAGCGGCGGTATTACTATCGGGATAGGAAGCAGTTTGTGCCGGTGGCGTTTTCTCCTCTGCTGGCGCGGCCAATACAAAAATGAAAGGAAACAGCTTATGAGAAAAATTACGGTTCTGGATTTCGCAAATCAGATCGGCGTTCTCAGCGACGAGGTTCCCGTAGTCGTGAAGACGGACAGGAAGGTCATCGGCCGCTTCCGCTGCTTATATGAGATACCGGAAACGGCCATGCCGGGGGTTCTTGAAGCAAAAATCGACCATGTCATTCTGCGATCCGACGAGATCACGATCCAGGTCAAGCTGAAAGCAGTCACGACATAATGACCGCGACCAGAGAGATATGGATGAGAGAAATGAGATCGTGCAGCTATGCGCATTTTGCCGCAGCCTTGGTGCGCACGTCCGCGAAGTACAGGACGGCGCCAGCTTTACGGCAATGCTCTGGGAGGATGCAGACAGCGTCAGTGAACGCGATGCCGCTGAGATCCAGAGGAAAATCAAACGAAAGACCGCAGAATATCCGGGATTCGTGTGCTACTGCTTCGACGCATTCAGCACGCTGATCTATCGGATATAACACATGAATGGGCGCAGCAGGATCGCTGCGCCCATTTTCTATGGAAAGGAGTTTTTAGATGGGCGTATTTTCAGAGCTTGATCTGGAAAACCAGCAGACAGAATTGGACGGACACGATTCCAAAACGGCAGAAATGCAGACCTTGCAGGCAAAGCTGATCCAGCAGCACGAGCAGAAAAAAGCTGCCGCCGCTGCGGAAGTGACGAGCAAGGAGCCTGCGGCGGAGTCGGTTGCCAAAACGGAAACAGAGCAGGAAGATCCTGCAGCAGCGGAAGCAGAAAAGCGCCGTCGGCACGAGGAAGCAGAAACCAAACGGAAAGCGGAATGGGAGCGGCAGCAGGAGGAAAAACGTGCCGCAGAAACGGCAGCGATTGCCAAAATTGAGCAGATGAGCGAGACGGAGCTGGTCAAGGCGTCGATGGAGCGCATGAAAAAGGAAACCGAGCGGCTGACGCGGCGGAACCTCAAGGAGTGTGTTTCCGAGTATGTGCAGACGCTCTGTCTCAGTGATCCAGCGTTCGCGCGGATGGTCATGCACCCGCGCAAGAGTATGGCACATTGTCTGCAATTCATCAACCGGAAAGCGCGGGAATATCTGCTTGCGGAAATGAAGGATAACGGCATGGAGCCGCAGCCAAACGGCATTTACGGCGGCGATGTGCCGGAGGATACCTGTTATGACTGGGCAGAGGAATATTTCCGGGATGCAAACGCCGAAGAGGATGAGATCAAGGAGGAACCGTTTGTTCCAAAACCGTATCCGGGTGCGCCAGTCAAATCCAAGCGTCAGCCCAAAAAGGAGAAGACAAAAGCTGAGACAAAGACTGCAAAACCGGAGCAGGTCATTCAAATGCCGCAGCCGGAGAAATCGCCCGATGAAGAACAGTTTTCTATGTTTGATCTGATGGGAGGCATGGCCGGATGATCGCTTATAAAGGAATGTGCCCAGGTATGGTCTGCCTTGGCTATCAGCTAAAGATGGGCTTGAATGTAACGGAACAGGCAAATTGTCAGGCGAATGGGTTTCATTGCGCGGCAAACCCGATGGACTGCCTGCGCTATTATGGGGATTTTCAGAACTCGGAATACTATCTGGTTCGTCCGTGCGGCGATCTGGATGAGGATGCGGTAGATTCCAGAATCTCCTGCACGCAGCTCTGGGTGCTCCGAAAGCTGGAGCCACAGGAGTTTTTCCTGCATGCGCTTGCGTATATGGCAGACCATCCGCAGATGCCGGATGGCTGTGATGTCAAAAGAGAACGTGCGCAGGCATGGAATGGCTACGCCGTCGTGCGCGGCAAGCATCCGCGCGCAAAGGGCAAGCTCGGAGATATTCTGGCATTTGCCAGAGAAGCTGTGAACGGACCGAAGATCGAGCATCTTTCGCTGTGCGTGATCGACGGCAAGGAGCGTCTGCCGGATGTCTGGTATGATGACAATTTTGAAGAATGTGAGGCGGTATAAACGAATGAAGCGAAAAGAATTAGAAAAATTGCCTGTTCTGCGGGCAACGACCGCGATGCTCGAACAGGCGGAAAAAGAACCGATGGTACAGACCGGATATTTCCGAAAAGAACTGCGCTATGAACACGAGTACTACGCCAGATGCAAGCGGTTTGATCGGATTCTGAAGGTCGCAATCTATCTGACAAAAAATCTGGCTGCCGGCGGCAGAAAGCCAGTGTATGAGCTGTTTCTTGACTATGATGCGCAGGATTTCCTGACATACAGCTTTATGGAAAAGAAGTGGCGTACCGCGATGCTCCGCAATTTACCACAGCAGGGATTTGGCATCTCTGACGCGCAGATCTCATCCCGTGATTCCGCTGTGATCGGTCAGTATCTGCATTCCAAATGGGAGGCGATTGCGTCGATCTGGGAGTTTCAGGAAGGGATTCGAGAAAAGCAGCTTCTTGCCCGGCACAAGAAAGAAACCGATCCGTGGGATGCGGCAATGGCGCTCATGTCTCCGCTTCCGAAGGACTGGGACAGATGGGTCAGCAAGGTCGGCATTGAGCAGAATTATATGTTCTATCAATACCGGCGCGGCGGCGCCAAAACCGGCTATTGCAGCTACTGTGACCGAGAGGTTCCGATTCGGAAGCCAAAGCACAATGCGTTTACCAGATGCCCCAGATGCAGAAAATCGGTGCAGTTCAAATCCTTTGGCAAGATGGGCCGGCTGCGCACAGGGCGAAATATCCTGTATCTGATGCAGCCCTATCCGGGCGGCTTTGTGGTCAGAGAGTTCTGGGCGGAGCGTTCTTACAGTAAGGAAACATACCGAAATGTCAAGGTGTTTTACCACGAACTCCGCCGCGCGATCTTTGACGCGGACGCAAAACCGGTGCAGGCATTTTACTGGGGTGTTTATAAGCAGCGCACATCGCGTTGGATCAAAGGCTGCAACTGCAGCGAGGGATATTACCCGGATGAAAGCGGTCGCGTGTACGGGAAAACGGTTCCATATCTCGCAAGAACATATTTGCAGAAAACTGGATTGCCGGAGTTGACCCGCACCAAAATGAAAATAGACCCGGAAAAATATCTGGCTGTACTGAAAAGGATGCCGAATTTGGAGCAGCTGACAAAAGCCGGTCTGTTCCGGCTTGCAGTGGAATGTACGAAGGATTATTACAAATTGAGTTCAATTTTTCAGACGACACCCGTGCAGAGAGGTCTTGCACCAAAACTCGGCCTGAACCGACTGGAACTTGCACGGCTGCGGAAGAATCAGGGCGGGCGTGCATTTCTGGAATGGCTGCAATTTGAAAAGCAGACAGGAAAGCCGATCTCAGATTTTGCGATCCAGTGGATGTGCAAAGAGCATATTGACCCGCAGCAGCTGCAATTCATTGCAGATCGGATGCGCTATGGGCAGATCCAGCATTACCTGAACAGGCAGATGCAGGAACTGAATTTGAGCAGCGAACGTGTCATTGAACTGTGGCGGGACTACCTTTCCATGGCGTTCCGCTTCGGTTATGACACAAACGACCCCATCGTGTATCGTGTACGCAAACTTCTGCAGCGGCATGACGAATTGGCCGCCCGCGGAGAGGAAAAGCAGTTGACCCTTCGTGCCGGAGAGCTCCTTCAGACATATCCGCATATAGAACAGAATTTGCAGGCGATCCGGGAAAAGTTTGCGTTTACAGGAAAACAGTACCAGATTCAGGTCCCAGATAAGCTGGAAGATATTTTCATGGACAGCCGGAAGCTCTGCCACTGCATTGCCAACAGTGATGTCTACTGGGAGCGTATGGAGCGCAGGGAGAGTTATCTGCTGTTTCTGAGAAAGACAGCCGAACCGGACACCCCCTATTATACCGTAGAGGCAGAGCCGGGCGGCACGGTTCGGCAGGTTCGCACCCAGTATAACCGCCAGAATGATGATATTGGTGAGGTACGCACATTCCTGAAAATCTGGCAGAAGCAGCTTGCCAAGCGGCTGACGCAGAAAGACAAGCAGCTTGCGGCTGACAGCCACGAACTGCGCATCAAAGAACTGGTGCAGCTGCGGAATGATCAGGTCACGATTCACACGGGCGACCTTACAGGTCGTCTGCTTGTGGATGTGCTGACAGAGGATCTGATGGAAGCGGCATAACAAAAACGGAGTGGGAGCGCAGCGGCGCTTCCACTCCCATAGAAAGGACTGAAAACATGGATCATATCACAGAAGCGTTTTACAACGTCATGTACCAGTACAGGTTGGCCTTTACGCCGGACGGCGTGCAGGCAAACCTCGACCTGTGGCGGCAGCAGAAAACGCCACTTCTGGAGCTGCTGCGCCGTCACCCGAACTGGCGGGAGCAGGAGCTTGCGGTTGTGTTCGATCTATCCGAGCAGCGGCAGCTTGACCGGGCCTGCGTGGACGAAACAAAATTTGAAATGTTGACGCTCGCGGAGGAAGCGGGATTGACCGGCGAAGGGCTGGAAGAATTCCGGGACGCGCTGGACGCTGCGACGGCGGATTATACGACCGTTCCGGATGAATCCCGGCTGCCGGTGATCCGGAACCGCGGACATATCAAGTGCGACGCTGGCATGAAGGCAAGCCGCATCATCAACCGGCTGTGCGCAAAATTCGGCATCGACCAATATGAAACAGAGAGGGAGCTTGGACACGGGGATACGCTCCATACCGCACGAGTCAAGCCCTACAACGCGGTTTTCGCGCGGCTGGCTGACGCGCTCAATCCGGTGCGGATCAGCAAAACCGGCGTACTGTCCGTCCATCCGTGCGACTTTCTGGAGATGTCAGCGAAGAAAAACGCATGGCATTCCTGTCACTGTTTAGCAGACGGTGGATGGCGGGCCGGCTGTCAGTCTTATATGGGCGACGGCGTGAGCATGGTATTCTTTACGGTCGACGATGGCGTCAAAGAGCAGTTCTACCGCGCGCCGAGACTGACGCGGCAGATTTTCTGCTATCGGGACGGTGTGCTGCTGCAATCAAGACTATATCCGCAGAATGACGACGATGTGCGAAAGCTCTACCGGAGCATGGTGCAAAGCGTGATCGCAAGATGCCTTGGTCTGCCGAATCTCTGGAAAACGAATACGACACTTACGGAAATCCGACCTTATTGGACAACCGTGCGTGGTTCTGTGCATTACAAGGATTATGAGAATGGGTATGCGGCGCTGTCGCTGATAAAAGGTTATGAAGCCTATGGGCATCTGGACATTGGAAGTGTACCGCGGTGTATCGGCTGCGGTCAGCCAGTAGTCCATATCTTTGGTCGAGCGTGCAGTCCATTCGGTGTAGTTCTTTCCGAAGGTTACCTGTCCGACAGCCGGATTGTTCCACAGCATACCATATCCTAAGCTGGATACGGCGAATGGTACGCTGATCTGGGAGTTCCGCTGCGCCAGCTCCAGGGTGCATCCCTTCAGATCCATGTATTTCTGCTGATACTGGCCCATTCCGAAAATCTTCTCTTCGTCGTTGCTCTCAAATTTCAGGTTCAGGCTGTATTCGCTTCCGCCGATCACACCTTTCCACTCACGGTTGACCGTTTTTAAGCAGCGGCTCTCTTTGCTGATCGTTCCGTCGTAGCAACGGTGATATTCTCTTAAAATTTCCTGTTCTTCTTTGTAGAAGGTGATAACTCCTGCAAAGTTGACCACAGCACGGATTTTTCCATTGGTGATGGATGCGCTGGTTCTTTTTCCCATCGATCCGTCGATTTCCAGATGATCGACCGCAAACTGCTCTGCTTTTGCCTCTGTTTTTTCCGGCACTTCGGTCAGCGCCCAATCCTTTCCGGAAAATCCCGGAAGCATCGTTGCGCGGACACGTAAGGAATCTTTTCCCCACGGCTCAATCCGCAGTGTTTCTCCGTTTGCCTGTGCAATTAATACACCATTTTTTGTCTGAAAACGCATTGTTTTATTCTCCTTTTTTGAAAAGAGAGGTCACAGAAAAATTTGCTTTTCCGTGCCTCTCCCTCCCTATATTCTTACATTCCGATGCTTATGCAACAACAACTTCGTTCGCATCTGCTGCCAGCACAGCCTCTTTCTTCTCGTTTCCGACGAATACTTCTACTTTCAGTTCGGTATGTGCGCCTTCTACGGATACTTTCACTGCATCGCCGTCTTTGACTGCTTTCACGGTGAATACGGTGTTTCCGTGGATATCCGAAACCTTTGTCTCAGCTGCGTCTTTTAACTGATATACGCATACGTTTGCATGGTCCGCGTAGTCATAATCCGGTTTGGTGTCGCAGTTTCCTCTGACTACGATGCTGTTTTCTCTTACATACAGCGGCATGGAGAAGTAGTCATAGGTTCCCTGGAACCATCTGCCGCCTTCTTTTGTCTCGCCGGTCAGAAGTTCTGTCCAGGTGCCTTCCGGCAGATAGTACTGTGCTACCTTGTCCTCACGGAAGACAGGTGCTACCAGAAGGGCATCACCCAGCATGTACTGCTGATCCAGATACGGAACGGCCGGGTCGTTCATGAACTCGAATACCATCGGGCGCATAACCGGGGTTCCTTCCTCGTGTGCCTCTACAGATTTCTGGAAGATGTACGGCATCAGAGAGCATTTCAGGTTGGTGAAGAATTTTACAACGTCGCATGCTTCGTCGTCAAACAGCCACGGCACACGGTAGCTTCCTGATCCGTGCAGACGGCTGTGGGTAGACATCAGTCCAAATGCGCACCATCTCTTGTACAGATCCGGTGTTGCTGTGCTCTCGAAGCCGGAGATATCATGGCTCCAGAAGGAGAATCCGCTCATCGCGAAGGAAAGGCCGCCGCGCAGGGTTTCTGCCATGGACGGATAGTTTGCGGAGCAGTCGCCGCCCCAGTGTACCGGGAATTTCTGCGCACCAACGGAGGCAGAGCGAGCAAACAAGACGGCTTCTTCCTCGCCAACGGTTTCCTTGAGCACGTTCCACACCAGTTCGTTGTAGATGTACGCATAATGGTTATGCATTTTCTGCGGATCGGAACCGTCAAACCATTGAACATCGGTTGGAATACGTTCGCCAAAGTCGGTCTTAAAGCAATCAACGCCCATCGCGACCAGACCTTTCAGTTTGTCGGCGTACCATTTGCAGGTATCCGGATTGGTAAAGTCATAAATCGCCAGACCTGGCTGCCATTTATCCCACTGCCATAACGAACCGTCCGGGTGTTTGAGTAAATAGCCTTTCTCTTGTAACTCTTTAAAGACAGGGGATTTTTGCCCGATATAGGGGTTAATCCAGACGCAGATTTTTAGCCCTTTCGCTTTCAGGCGGCGGATCATCCCTTCCGGGTCCGGGAAAGTCAGCGGGTCCCACTCAAAATCGCACCACTGGAAGGCTTTCATCCAGAAACAGTCAAAGTGGAAAACATGCAGTGGCAGATTGCGTTCCGCCATACCATCGATAAAGCTGTTTACCGTCGCTTCGTCGTAGTTGGTGGTAAATGAAGTGGTTAGCCACAGGCCGAAGGACCACGCGGGCGGCAGCGCCGGACGACCAGTAAAACGGGTATAACGATCAAGT
>ENA-ORRO01000973-ORRO01000973.1-human-gut-metagenome-genome-assembly--contig:-NODE-973-length-21678-cov-3.160339_pt1 | contig 21678 bp, 22 predicted proteins | sample MGYA00242176_ERZ509136 | MGnify/ENA primary metagenome ERZ509136 (study PRJEB26280, sample SAMEA2338644) | human gut metagenome | biome: human gut; feature: human-associated habitat; material: faeces...
TTAATCGGTGATGATGAGCACGGTTGGGATGACAACGGTGTCTTCAACTTCGAGGGTGGATGTTATGCAAAGGTTATCGGACTTGATAAGGAGTCTGAGCCAGATATCTACAACGCAATCAGACGTGACGCTCTTCTTGAGAACGTGACAGTTGATGCAGCAGGTAAGATTGATTTCGACGATAAGAGCGTAACAGAGAATACTCGTGTTTCTTATCCAATTGATCATATTGAGAAGATTGCATCTAAGGTAAATGGCGTTTCCGCAGGTCCTGCTGCAGAGAACGTAATCTTCCTTTCAGCAGATGCATTTGGAGTACTTCCTCCAGTATCTATTCTGACACCAGAGCAGACAAAGTACTACTTCCTTTCAGGATTTACTGCGAAACTTGCTGGTACAGAGCGTGGTATCACAGAGCCTACACCTACATTCTCAGCTTGCTTCGGACAGGCATTCCTTGAGCTTCATCCTACAAAGTATGCTGAAGAGCTCGTTAAGAAGATGGAAATGAGCGGTGCTAAGGCATACCTCGTAAACACAGGTTGGAACGGCTCAGGCAAGCGTATCTCTATTAAGGATACTCGTGGTATCATCGACGCTATCCTTGACGGTTCTATCACAAAGGCTCCTACAAAGACAATTCCACACTTCAACTTTGAAGTTCCTACAGAGCTCCCCGGCGTTGATTCAGGCATCCTCGATCCTCGTGACACATATGCAAATGTTGCTGATTGGGAAGAGAAGGCTAAGGATCTTGCAAGCCGTTTTGTTAAGAACTTTGCTAAGTACGAAGGCAACGAAGCTGGTAAGGCTCTCGTTGAAGCAGGTCCTAAGGCTTAATTTGTCCGACTGTGCTTAACGCATCATAATTGGTGCAACCTTTATCTAAATAAAAAATTTCACCCGAAAGGTTTTTGAAAAAATTCCTTTCGGGTGTTTTTTTTATTTGTATTGCTTTTATTTTAGTGTTGATATATAATTTTATTGTATATCAGTAATAATGACTATGGTGATTTTCTATGTTACAAAAGGATTATGTTATCGAGGCAATGAGGGCTAACGGTGGTTATGCAACATTTCAACAGTTGAATAAACTTGTCGATTATTCAAGTTGGGGAACAAAAACACCTGCCGCAACAATCAGGGCAATTGTTCAAAAAAATGATGAATTTTTTAGAATACAACCAGGCTTGTGGGCGTTAAAAGAATATGAAAACGAAGTCAACAAAAAGTTTAAAATTCAAAGTAAAAGCGAAAAGAGCTTAAATGAATTTACTCATTCATATTTTCAAGGTATAATTGCAGAAATCGGCAATATCAGAAAATTGGAAACTTATGTGCCAGCACAAGATAAGAATAAGTTGTTTTTAGAGAAAAAGTTATGCGAGGTAGCTACAGTTCATAATATGTACGAATTTACCTATCCTGAAATACTTAGAAAAGCCAAAACGGTGGATACAGTATGGTTTAATGAAAGAAAAATGCCGTGTGCCTTTTATGAAGTAGAACATACAACTGATATAAAAAATTCGTTAAATAAATTTTATGAATTACAAGATTTTAGAGCAAGATTTTGTATCGTTGCATCAAAGGAAAGAAAAAGACAGTTTGATGATATTATAAGTTCTTCAATATACACTCCCATAAGAAAAATAGTTGAGTTTATAGATTATGACTCTCTTGTAAAGCAGTATGAAAATGAGAGTAAAATTGAACAGTCGAGGGTGATTTGATGAAAAATTATGTTATCGCAATAGAAGAAACTGTTGTGCAGAATTTTGAAGTTAAAGCAAACAGTCAAGAAGAAGCACTAAGAAAAGTTGAAACAGGTTATAAAAACGGTCACTATGTTTTAGAATCCGGTGAGGTTCAAGCGAAAAAGATGTCAGTTTTAAACTCTGATAATGAGTCTGATAAATGGATTGAGTTCTAATAAGGCAATGGTCAGAAATCAACTGCCTGCAAACAAATCAGTGCCCGTATCGAAAACGAGCATATGATTTAAGGCATTAACATAATTTTTTATGATTTTTAAAAAACTTACGCACTTTTCTTGACAAAGCCTCTAATATATTAACAGCCACAAGACGAATTATCTGTCTTGTGGCTGTTTTGTGGTTTGTTGATTTTACAAAAATGCGGACATTTCTTTTATGTTTTCTTCTTCGGTTTCTAACATTCTTTTGGCGAGGAGGCTGACATGGGGGTCATTGCCGTTATATTCTCGGATTTTGCGTGACATTTTATTCACTCCCATTGTGTTGCCTTTTATCATCATTTCGGCAATATGCGAAGATGATGAGTCACGCTTTAAATCCCTTTGTGCGGCATAGCGTGTCATTGCTTTTGTCATATTACTCACTCTGTGTGGCTCTGCACCACGATTTTGCAACATTTTATTTGCACAATGATACAGCTTTCCGTATTTAATAAGATGTTCGCACAAAACACCGTCAACCTTGCTGTCCTTCAAACTTTTCCTCACGCTCGTAATTCCCTGACAGCCCATTTCGGCATTCTGCAAAACGCAGTTGAGCATTTCAATATCGTTAGTCATAACAAATCACCTCTGTAGATATTATTTACGGGAATTTTTGTATTTATGCAACCGTAAAAAATTAGGTTGCAACACAGCTGTTTTTATGGTTTAATATCTATTAGATAATTAAAAAATAGGTGATTTTATGGCTGACGCAAAGTTGCATACAATAAAACTTCCGTATCCCGACAAGGGTGACAGAAATGTTTGTGTTTATGTTCCGTCACATTCCGACGGTGAAAAACTTCCCGTAGTCTATATGACAGACGGACAGAATCTTTTTGACGATAATTCAACTCCGCACGGTTCGTGGGAGGTTGCAAAAGCTGTTGAAAATGAGCAGAAAAGCGGTGTAGGCAACGCTGTAATCGTAGGTGTTGACAACGGTAATGCTTGGCGTGACAGCGAGCTTACACCGAAATCAATCGGTGAGGTTCAGCACCTTGAAATGCTTTGTGAGGACTTCAAACCCGAGGGCGAAATCTTTGATAATTTTCTTATGAATACCGTCATTCCGTATGTTGAAAATAATTTCCCCGTATGCACCGACAGACAGAATGTTGCCGTCTGCGGAAGTTCATCGGGCGGACTTATGTCATTCTTTTCGGCTTTTGAACACCCGGAAAAATTCGGCTATGCAGGTGTGTTTTCTCCTGCATTTCTCTGTTACACAAGAGAGGATTGGGCAAAATATCTTTCGACAAAAATTGTTGAAAATATGCCGTACCTCTACATCTATACAGGTAATGGTGACGAGCTTGAAGAGATGATTTTTGAAAGCACCGAAATGCTCTACGAACTTTTGGAGGAAAGCTTCTACCCGTATGACAGAATGAACGAGGTCATTCTTTTTGAAAACGCACACAATGAAAAATCTTGGCGAGAAATTTTCCCCGATTTTCTCCACACATTTTTGAGCAGACTTTGATAATATGAACAGCAAAATTGATATAAAAATATGCACCATTGATATGCTGACGGACCTGCAATATCTTTGCAGAACAACTTTTTACGAAACTTTCTACGATTCAACCGATGAGGTGGATATGCGAAAATTTCTTGCAGAAACCTATTCAGCGGAAAAGCTGTCAGCAGAACTTGCAAACTCCGAAAGTGTAACCTTTATAGCGTACAAAAACGGTACTCCTCTCGGATATCTAAAACTGAATATCGGCAATGCGCAGACTGAAAAATGCCTTGACAATGCGCTTGAAATTCAACGCATCTATATTCTGAAAAGTGCCAAAGGACAGGGCATAGGCTCAGCCTTTATGCAGATTGCGGAGAATTTTGCAAGTAAGAAAAAACTTTCAACAATATGGCTCGGTGTATGGGAACATAACGAGCCTGCAAAGAAATTCTACAAATCAAAAGGATATGAAAAATTTTCACATCACACATTTGTCATCGGTGACGATATGCAAACCGATTTCCTTTTGAAAAAGAAATTTTATGATTTGGGGCAAAACAAAAGGACAGCCTTTAAAGACTGTCCCAAAAATGTGATTTGGTTTAAATCGAAATTATGCGATGATTTCGCCGTCAACCGTACCGCCAAGACCTGCGGCATTTGATTCGTCTGTGTCGATGTGCATTGCAGGAGCGTAGTTTGCGTTTACTCTGATTACAACATCACCGAATGTTGTTGCTCTGCCTGTATTTTCGCCAACCTTAACCGAAACGAGCTGTTTGTCTTTAAGACCAAACTCCTCGGCAGTTTTCGGATCAAGGTGAATGTGTCTTTTAGCGGCAATTACACCGCATTCGATTTCAACTTCGCCCTCGGGACCGACAAGCTTGCAACCGGGTGTGCCTGCAATATCGCCTGATTCTCTGACAGGAGCGGCTATGCCGAGCTTACGAGCGTCTGTAAGAGAGATTTCAACCTGATCTGCACTTCTTTCGGGACCGAGAATTGACATTTTCATTTCACTTTTCGGACCTACAACAGTTACCTTTTCAACACAGGCAAACTGTCCGGGCTGTGAAAGATTCTTTTTGTTTGTAAGAGTTGCGCCCTTGCCAAAGAGAGCCTCAAGAGTTTCTTTGGTAACATGAACATGATGCGCTGATGTTTCAACCATTACTTTCATTTTGTGTACCACCATTCAATTAGAATTTGCCGTACGGCTTCGTGTTTATTTTACTACTTTATTCTTGGAATTTCAACATTTTTGATAAATTTAAATCTTTATTTTGGGAGAGAAAATTATGTATAATACCTGGGAAGAATTAAGATCGGCTTGTGAAAACTGTCACAGGTGTGAACTCTGCGAAACTCGCACAAATGTTGTTGTGGGCGTCGGCAACGAAAATGCAGAGGTTATGTTCATCGGTGAAGGTCCGGGTGAAAACGAGGATCTTCAAGGCGAACCGTTTGTCGGCAGAGCAGGCAAACTGCTTGACAAAATGCTTGCGGCTGTTGACCTTGACAGAAACAAGAATATTTACATTGCTAATATGGTAAAGTGCCGTCCGCCGAAGAACCGTGATCCAAAGCCCGAAGAACAGGAAATGTGTATTGAGTGGCTCAGAACACAGGTGAGAATGATCAAGCCGAAAATTATTGTCTGTCTCGGCAGAATTGCGGCGGCAAGGCTTATTAAATCGGATATCAAAATCACAAAGGAACACGGTCAGTGGATTGAGAAAAACGGTGTGCTTATGATGGCAATGCTTCATCCTGCGGCAATTTTGCGTGATCCACGCAGAAAGCCCGATGCTTTTGACGATTTCTTAAAGCTCCGTGATAAAATCAACGAGGTCTGTAATCATACATATGAATAATTTTTTGCAGCGGAGGTTTAGTGTGACCTCTGCTGTTTTTATATGTATAATTTCAAAATATTGTACATACAGATGACGAATACGGTAAGATTTCTGTTGATATTGCGGTATTAATTTGGTATAATTAGTATGCAAAGCACAGTGATTTTTTCTGTAAGAAATATATGAAAAGGGTGATTTTATGAGCCTTGTAGAATTTAATAATGTTTACAAAAGATACAAAACGGGTGAGATTGTCATCAATGCGGTTGACGGCATTTCGTTCAAGGTTGAGGAGGGAGAGTTTGCAATTGTAGTCGGTGCGTCCGGTGCAGGCAAAACAACCGTTCTGAATATTCTCGGCGGAATGGACAGCTGTTCCGAGGGCGAAATCATTGTCGGCGGAAAGGATATAAGCAAATTTAAGGACAAACAGCTTATTGAGTACAGACGGCATGACATAGGCTTTGTGTTCCAGTTCTACAACCTTGTTCATAACCTAACGGCAAAGGAAAATGTTGAGCTTGCCGCTCAGATTTGCAGCAATCCTCTTGACAGCGAAACTGCTCTTGACAGTGTGGGCTTGCTTGAAAGGGCAAACAACTTCCCCGCACAGCTTTCGGGCGGTGAACAGCAGAGAGTTTCAATCGCAAGAGCACTTGCCAAAAGACCGAAGCTTTTGCTTTGTGACGAACCGACAGGTGCGCTTGACTACAACACGGGCAGACAGATTCTGAAATTGTTGCAGGAAACTTGCCGTAAAGACAAAATGACCGTTGTTCTCATCACTCACAACGGAGCAATAACGCCGATGGCGGATCACATTATAAGAATGAAAAGCGGGAAAATTGTTGAAGATATTTACAATGAAAATCCGAAAAATGTTGAAGAAATTGAGTGGTAAAAAATGAAAAGGAGGTGTCACAATGACTAAATCCTTGATAAAAAACACATTCAGAGAAATTAAAAATACAAAAGCAAGATTCATCTCAATTATGGCGATTATCGCCCTCGGAGTGGGATTTTTTGCCGGAATAAAGGCAACGGTTCCGTCAATGTACAATCTTGCAAGAACCTACACGGACGAGCAGGAGCTTATGGATTACCGACTTGTGTCAACGGTTGGATTTGATGAGGACGACATAAAGGCGGTAAAAAATACGGACGGAGTAACCTCTGTTATGCCGTCATATTTCTGCGATGTTCAGACCGATGCCAACAGCGGCGGCAGGACTATGAGAGTCATTGCGCTTCCCGAAAAATACGGTGATAATTCCGTTCAGAACAAGCTTGTTTTGACGGAAGGCAGACTTCCCGAAAAGTCGGGTGAAATTGCAGCCGATTCAAGCTCGTTCACGGCAGAGGGTTATAAAATCGGTGACAAAATCAGATTTGCAAAACAGACGGGCGATACAGATACTTCAACCGAACTTAAAACCCTTGAATACACGGTGGTCGGTCTTGTGCAGTCACCTCTTTACATAGCATATCAGCGAGGAACTACGACGGTCGGCAACGGAAAAATCTCGGATTATTTCTACATTTGCCCCGAAGATTTCGCCTTTGAACGCTACACGGAGCTTTATGTAAAAACCGATATTTCGGATAAATTCTTGGCATACACGGACGATTATGATAATGCCATAGAGGATAAAGCCACCGATTTTGAAAAGGTGGGAGAGAACAGGAGCAACAGCTTTACGGTTGAGGTTATCGACAAGGCTAAGAACGACCTTGCAGATGCAAAACAGGAGTATTCGGACAATAAAGAAAAAACCGAAAAGAAGCTTGCCGATGCAAAGACGGCGATTGATGACGGCAAAAAAGAGCTGAAAACCAAGACCGATGATGCACAGAAAAAACTTGATTCGGCAAAACAGCAGATTGAGGACGGCAGGACACAGCTTGAAAATTCACGCAATGAATATAACACAAAAATTGCCGACGCACAGGCTCAGATTGCCGAAAAGGAAAGTCAGCTTAATTCTGCCGAAAAACAATATAATTCTTCAAAAGCAGAATTTGATAAAGAAATTTCAAAATCACAGGCTGAAATAGAAAATGCGGAATATCAGTTGCAGTCGGCAAAGGATACATTTCAAACCGAACAGGAACCACAGCTTTTGGCAGGAATAAGTCAGGCTGAGGACGCCGTTTCCGCTTTGCAGTATCAAATCAGTCAGACAACCGATGAAGAAACGCTTGCTGTTTTGAACGCACAGCTTGAACAGGCTCAGCAGAAGCTTGACGAACTCAACGCAACATACGATTCCGCAAAGGCTCAGCTTGAAGAAAGCGAAAGCCGACTTTCCGAAAGCAAGGCTCTTTTTGAACAGAAAAAGAGTGAGGGACAGGCTCAGCTTGACTACGCATATTCACAGATTTCAAGCGGAAGGACACAACTTGATGCCGCAAAAGCAGAACTTGCACAACAGTCGGCAGACGGTCAGGCACAGCTTGATTCGGCAGAAAGCAAGCTGAATGACGCTCAGAGCGAGTATGACAGCGGTGTTGCAAAGCTTGCCGAGGAAAAGAAAAACGGTGAGAAAAAACTCTCCGATGCACAGACAGAATACGATGACGGCGTTAAAAAAGCCGATGAAGAATTCAAAAAGGCAGAGGATAAAATCAAAGATGCAGAGGAAGAAATTAATTCTCTTACAGAACCAAAGTGGTATGTCTTCGACAGAAGCGACAACCCGGGTTACTCAACATTTTCTTCAAATGCTGACAGACTCGGCGCTGTTGCAACGGTATTTCCAGTATTCTTCCTGCTCGTAGCGGTGCTTGTCTGCGTAACCACAATGACAAGACTTATTGAGGAAAAGCGTACCGAAATCGGAACGCTGAAAGCACTCGGCTACAGCAACACAAGCATTGTAATGAAGTTTGTAATTTACTCATTGCTTGCGGCTGTTATCGGAAGTGTAATCGGTATTTTAATCGGCATTTTCACCTTGCCGTTTGTAATTTATGATGCTTACAAAATTATGTACTACATCGGCGATATAACGCTGATACCAGACTATACAAGCATAATTTTCGGAATTGTTGCCGCAGTTGTCTGTACGGTTGTTGTGTCGGTTGTAGTGTGTGCAAAATCTCTGCACGAAAAGCCTGCGGCTGTTATGCGCCCGAAAGCACCAAAGGCGGGCAAGAGAATTTTGCTTGAACGCATAAAACCGTTGTGGTCACATATGAGCTTTAACTCAAAGCTGACCGCAAGAAATCTGTTCAGATACAAGGTAAGACTTTGTATGACTGTTATCGGTGTGGCAGGCTGTACGGCTCTGATTGTTGCCGCATTCGGTTTGCTCAACAGCTTTGAACCGATGACACACGATCAGTTTGAAACAATCTATAAATACGATGCCGTTGTTGTTCCGAAAGACAGCGGAAGTGCCGACAATCTTTCGTTTTTGACAGATACACTTGATAAAAACAGCAATGTCAAACACTCAATGCTTGTTTCACAGCAGGAATGCACGGTAACACACGGTAATAAGATTAAGGACAGCGACACAAATCTTGTTGTACCGCAGAATCCCGAAAAGTTTGACGAAATTGTTTCTCTGCATACAAGAAAGGGAAAAGAAGAACTCAAGCTTTCGGACAGCGGAGTAATGCTCAGTGAAAAAATGTGCAGTGAGCTTGGAATAAAAACGGGCGACAAAATCACACTGAATGTTGACGGCAAAAAGGCAGAGGTCAAGGTCAGCGGAATTTTTGAACAGTACATTTACAATTTTGTTTATATGACGCCAACCGCCTATAAGAGCTTGTTCGGCAGTGACTGCACCTATAATATGGCTGATGTCGCACTCAAAGATACCTCGGATTCCGCCTGCGACAAATTCGGGTCACAGGTTTTATCCGATGATAAAATTGCGGCGGTAAGCTACATTGCATCAAGCTTGAACGAATTCCGAAATATGCTCAACTCTCTTGATATGGTTGTTACGGTTATGATAATCTGCGCAGCGGCACTTGCCTTTGTTGTACTCTACAACCTTACAAATATCAACATTGCCGAGCGTGTCCGTGAAATTGCAACCTTTAAGGTTCTCGGATTCTACAACCGTGAAACTTCATCCTTCATTTACAAAGAGAACATAATTTTGACTCTCCTCGGAATTTTCGTAGGTCTGTTACTCGGAAACCTTTTGACAGGTTTCATCATTCAGACGGTTGAGGTTGACAACATTATGTTCGGAAGAGATATTTATTTCACTTCATACCTCTATGCGGCAGGACTGACATTCCTGTTTTCAATTCTTGTAAATGCGGTTATGAGCTTTAAGATTAAAGCCGTTAATATGGTTGAAAGTCTTAAAAGCGTTGAATAACGGAATATTTTGCCGTATGCTTAAAAAATCTTTTGTAAAATATTGATTGAATACAGCAATTGTGTTATAATACAGAAGAATAGGCTAAATAAATAGGCTGACAGGCAAAATATCTGTGAAAGGATAGTTACAGTAATGATAAAAGCTAATGAATACCGCACAGTCACCTGCGGTGAGTTAAGAGAAGAAAATATCGGACAGCAGGTCAGAGTTGCGGGCTGGGTTGAAAATATCCGTGACCACGGCGGTGTAATGTTCCTCGATATCCGTGATCAGTACGGTGTGCTTCAGGTTGTTGTTCACAACGATGAACTTCTTAAGGATATCAACAAGGAATGTACAGTAACTCTCAGCGGTACTGTTGTTAAGCGTGACGAAGAAACAATTAACAAGAAGATTGCAACAGGTTTCGTTGAAGTTCACACGGAGGACATCAAGGTTCTCGGCAAGTGTAAGAATGTTCTTCCGTTTGAGGTTGCAACCTCTACAAATACCAACGAAGAAGTAAGACTTAAATATCGTTTTCTTGACCTCCGTAACCCGAAGGTTCACAATAATATTATGATTCGTTCGCAGATTATCACATTTCTGCGCAACAAGATGAACGAAATGGGCTTTACGGAGATTCAGACTCCTATCCTTTCAACTTCATCTCCGGAGGGCGCTCGTGACTACCTTATCCCGAGCAGAAAGCACAAGGGCAGATTCTATGCTCTCCCACAGGCTCCTCAGATTTTTAAACAGCTCCTTATGGTGTCAGGCTTTGACAGGTATTTCCAGATTGCACCTTGCTTCCGGGATGAGGATGCCCGTGCAGACCGTTCACCGGGTGAGTTCTATCAGCTCGATTTTGAGATGAGCTTTGCAACACAGGAAGATGTATTTAAAGTAGGAGAGGAAGTTCTCTCAGCAACATTTGAGAAATTCGCACCGGAAGGCTCTGTTGTAACACAGGCTCCTTATCCGATCATCAGCTATAAGCAGGCAATGTTAGAATTCGGTACGGATAAGCCGGATCTTCGTAATCCGCTTCGTATCATCGATCTGACAGATTTCTTCCAGAGATGTACATTTAAGCCATTCCATGGCAAGACTGTACGTGCAATCAATGTACCGAAGAAACTGTCAAAGGGACAGCATGAGAAGCTCTTAAAGTATGCTCAGTCTATCGGTATGGGAGGACTTGGATATCTGGAAGTTCTGGACGATATGACATACAAGGGACCGATCGATAAGTTCATTCCGGATGATATGAAGAGTGAGATTGCAGAGCTTGCAAATCTGAAAGCAGGTGATACTATCTTCTTCATTGCCGATGTAGAAGAACTGGCAGCTTCCTTTGCAGGACAGCTTCGTAATGAGATCGGTGCAAGACTTGATATGATCGAGAAGAATGCATACAGATTCTGCTATATTAACGATTTCCCTATGTACGAGTACGATAAGGAAACAAAGAAGATCATCTTTACACATAATCCGTTCTCCATGCCACAGGGTGGTCTGGAAGCTTTAAATGAGAAGAATCCGTTAGATGTTCTGGCATACCAGTATGATATCGTATGTAATGGTATCGAGCTTTCATCCGGTGCTGTCAGAAATCACGACATGCAGATCATGGTAAAAGCATTTGAGATCGCAGGATACACAGAAGAAGACCTGAAGACAAAGTTTGGAGCACTTTACAATGCATTCCAGTTCGGTGCACCACCACATGCCGGTATGGCTCCCGGTGTTGATCGTATGATCATGCTCCTTCGTAATGAAGAAAATATTCGTGAGATTATTCCGTTCCCTATGAACGGAAATGCACAGGATCTGATGTGTGGCGCCCCTGGTGAGGTTACAGAGCAGCAGCTCCGTGAGGTTCATATCAAGGTAAGACAGTAACAGAGAGAATCAGGTATTTATGTATAGATTACCGGATAGAAGATTATTTTGATATACACCCAAGATTTTATGTTAGAAAGGTGCATAAGATATGCAGGGCTCGCATAATAACCAGAAAAAGATAGCAGTTATAAATGATTACTCAGGATTTGGACGCTGCTCTATAGCAGTAGCAATGCCGATCATTTCTGTAATGAAGGTTCAGTGCTGTCCGGTTCCGACGTCGATTTTTTCCAATCATACGGGGTTTGACAGCTTCTATTATGAAGATTTTACAGATCATATGCAGAGGTATATCGATGAATGGAAGAAGCTGGATCTGCAGTTTTCCGGTGTCTGTACCGGATTCCTGGGTTCCAGTGAACAGATCAGTATAGTGGAACGGTTCCTTACGGATTTTAAAAGACCGGAGACAAAGGTGATCGTGGATCCGGTAATGGGTGACTATGGCAAACCATATCCGACCTATACAGACGAACTGTGCCAGCAGATGAAAAAGCTGGTGCGGTTTGCTGATATCCTTACTCCAAATACCACAGAGGCATGTGTTCTGACGGATACACCATATAAGGATGACTGGCATATGGATGAACTGAAAGCTATGGCGGAGAAGCTGGCAGCACAGTCAGAGAGCAGACAGGCAAAAGTTGTGATAACAGGAATCAGGCGGGGAAGCTTCCTTGCTAACTTCTGCTATGAAAATGGAAAAGTAACCGTTGTGAAGACGAAGAAGATCGGAGAGTCGCGCTCCGGTACCGGAGATGTCTTTTCGGCGATTCTTGCGGCGGATGCCGTAAATAATGTAGATTTTACAGAATCAGTTAAGAAGGCAAGTGTATTTATTAAAGAATGTATCAAACGTTCCGTTGAGATGGAGCTTCCATTGACCGATGGAGTGTGTTTTGAGGAATGTCTGTACAAGCTTGCCAGATAACAGGAGGCGAATAGTATGGAGATATTATATAAAGTTCATAATAATCTGTATGTAAATCTGACAAATAAATGCCCATGTGCATGTACATTCTGTCTCAGACAGAACATGGATCATGTTGGTGAATCAAAGAGTCTGTGGTTAGAGCGGGAACCATCAGCAGCAGAAGCGATTGCTGAATTTGCAAAATTCGATATGAGCCGGTTTAATGAGGTTGTGTTCTGTGGATTCGGAGAACCGACGGAAGCCTTTGAGGTGTTGAAGAAGGTTGCGGCATTTGTAAAGGAGACTTATCATATGCCGATACGTTTGAATACGAATGGGCTGGGAAATCTTGTGAATGGCAGAGATATCACACCGGAGATGGAAGGCCTGATCGACACGGTATCGATCAGCTTGAATACGCCGAATGCAGATCGGTATCATGAACTGGTCAGAAGTAAGTTCGGAGATAAATCCTTTGATGCGATGCTTGACTTTGCAAGAAGTTCTACAAAGTATGTACCAAATGTAGTTATGACGACTGTAGATACCACGATTACAAAAGAGGAAGAGGAAGAATGCCGGAGAATCTGTGATTCGATCGGTGCAAAATACAGAATCCGCCCATGGGAGGATTAATAAATCTGATAAGAAAAGCTCTGTATGAAAATACAGGGCTTTTCCTGTTATCCTACAAATAAAGACCGCAGGTAGCGATCAGGCTGCCTGCGGTCTTACTGTAATATTTATTATTATAACATAAATACTTATTTATTTCCGGCATCTCTCTTAGCACGGAAACGAAGTGTAGGATCAAGGATCTTCTTACGGATACGGAAGCTCTTAGGAGTGATCTCAAGAAGCTCATCTGTATCGATGAAGTCAAGTGCCTGCTCCAGACTGAGTACCTTAGGAGGTGTCAGCTTTAATGCATCATCAGCACCGGAAGAACGGGTGTTGGTCAACTGTTTCTTCTTGCAGACATTTACTTCGATATCATCGGTACGTCCATTTTCACCGATAACCATTCCGGCATATACAGGTTCACCTGGTCCGATGAACAGTGTACCTCTTTCCTGTGCATTGAACAGACCATAAGTGATAGAAGTACCGGTCTCATATGCGATCAGAGAACCCTGTGAACGATAGTTCATATCACCCTTATATGGGAGATATTCATCAAAGATCGTATTGATAACACCATTTCCCTTTGTAGCGGTCATGAAGTCACCACGGAAACCGATCAGTCCACGGGAAGGTACAAGGAACTCCAGCCTGGTTGTACCGTTTCCGGTAGGAGCCATACCCTGAAGCTCACCCTTTCTGGAATTTAACATATTAATAACTGTTCCGGTAAATTCATCAGGAACATCGATATATGCAATCTCAAATGGTTCAAGCTTCTTACCGCGTTCGTCTGTTTTATAGATAACTTCGGCTTTGCTGACTGCAAATTCATATCCTTCACGTCTCATGTTCTCGATCAGGACGGATAAGTGAAGTTCACCACGACCGGATACCTTGAAAGCTTCTGTTGTCTCTGTTTCTTCTACACGGAGACTGACATCTGTATTTAATTCACGGAACAATCTGTCACGTAAATGTCTGGAGGTTACAAACTTTCCTTCCTTACCGGCGAAAGGAGAATCATTTACCATGAATGTCATGGAAATAGTTGGCTCTGAAATTTTCTGGAATGGGATTGGGTCCGGATTTTCAGGAGAACAGATCGTATCACCGATATTAACATCTGCAATACCGGAGATGGCTACGATCGATCCGATGTCTGCTTCATTTACTTCTACTTTATTCAGACCCTCGTAAACATAGAGCTTACCGATCTTAACCTTTAACATTCTGTCAGGGTCATGTTCATTTACAATAACAACAGGCTCATTTACAACGACCTTACCGTTGTCAACCTTGCCAACACCGATACGGCCAACATATTCATTGTAGTCGATCGTGCTGATCAGAACCTGTGTACCTGCATCCGGATCACCGGTAGGAGCAGGAATATAATCAACGATGGTATCAAACAGTGGCTTCATATCTGTACCCGGTTCATCTGGATCAAGAGAAGCAACACCTGTCTTTGCTGATGCAAATACAAATGGGCAGTCAAGCTGATCGTCATTTGCATCCAATTCGATCAGAAGCTCAAGAACTTCATCTACAACCTCTTTAGGACGAGCTTCAGGACGGTCGCATTTGTTTACACATACAATAACACTGAGGTTCAGCTCCAATGCTTTCTTCAGAACGAATTTGGTCTGTGGCATGGCACCTTCGAAAGCATCAACAACAAGAATAACACCATTTACCATCTTCAGGACACGTTCTACTTCACCGCCGAAATCAGCATGTCCCGGAGTGTCGATAATGTTGATCTTTGTCTTACCATAACGGACGGCAGTGTTCTTGGAAAGAATCGTGATACCACGTTCACGTTCAATATCATTTGAGTCCATGACACGTTCGGTAACTTCCTGATTATCACGGAATACACCACTCTGTTTCAAAAGTTCATCCACTAATGTTGTTTTGCCATGGTCAACATGGGCAATAATCGCAACATTTCTGATATCATCTCTGGTAATCTTCATTTTTTTCACTCTTTCTTTATGATATTAAAATTACTTACAATACAACGTTTACCATTCTAGCATACGAAAAAAAGCATTTCAATGGAAATGATAGCCGAAAATTACACCAAAATATTCGGTAAAATGCGCCGAACTGTACAAAAATATGTTATTATTAGAAAGTATGACAGGCGGGAACGGTTCCTGCCAAATAAGTGATTTGGAGAGGTATTAAAATGAATGAGAAAAAGGGCAGAGCGATCGCACTGTTACCGATCGGTGTATTTCTGGTATTGTATCTGGGACTTGGGATTATATTTGAATATGTGATGAAAATTCCGATGGGCTTTTATAATGTGCCTATCATCGTGGCATTTCTTGCAGCTATTCTGGTCGCATGTATCCAGAACCGGGAATTGGTATTTGATAAGAAGCTTGAGATTATGGCACAGGGAGTTGGGGATAAGAATATTATAACGATGCTGTTGATCTTCCTGGCAGCGGGTTCATTTGTCGGGGTAGTCGGAAGAAGCAGCGCAGAGAGCGTAGCATATTTTATGCTGACACTGATTCCGGCAAGATTTTCAGTAGCGGTTTTGTTTGTTGTTGCCTGCTTTGTATCAGTTGCTATGGGAACTTCAGTTGGAACGATCACATTGTTAACGCCGATTGCTGTTGCAGTGTCGAGGGCATCTGGCTTTGATATGGCATTTTGTGTTGCATCGGTTATGGGTGGAGCAATGTTTGGGGATAATCTTTCTTTTATCTCAGATACGACGATTGCGGCATGTAATGGACAGGGATGTGAGATGAAAGACAAATTCCGGGAGAATTTCTGGATCGCGTTTCCGGCAGCGGTTATAACGCTGATATTAATTCTTGTACTTTCATTTCAGACCGACATACGGGGTCAGGTCAGCCAGTCTTATAATCTGGTGCAGATCATACCGTATGTTCTGGTGCTGATCGGTGGAATTATAGGGCTGAATGTATTTATCGTATTACTTACGGGAATTGTATCCGGAGCATTTATTATGCTGATATGGGGACATACTGCACCTGTTGATCTTCTGACAAATATGGGCTCCGGTGTTTCCGGAATGTTTGAAACCTGTATGGTAGCAATATTAGTAGCGGCGTTATGTGCACTGATCCGGGAATATGGCGGTTTCGATGCACTTCTCAGTTGGATACACAGGATCTTTCGCGGAAAGAAAGGCGGACAGCTCGGAATGGGGTTGTTAGTCGGAACAATGGATATTGCAACTGCAAACAATACGGTAGCGATCGTTATGGCAAATCCGATTGCCGGAGAAATGGCACAGGAATATGGAATCTCTCCGAAGAAGACTGCCTCTTTGCTTGATACCTTTTCCTGTATCTTTCAAGGGATAATCCCATATGGTGCGCAGATGTTAGTCGCAATTGCCGCGGTAGGAGAACTGGGTGATTCCATTTCTGCTTTTCAGATCATGCCGAAGCTTTTTTATCCGATGTTCTTGCTGCTGACATCACTCGTTACCATAATAAGAAGTGATAAATAATAGAGACAATTCAAAGAATACAGAAAACGCTGATCTGTTTCTATACGAATTAAGTGAATTATAAAAGAGTTTATCGGCGATGTGAACATGTATACTATTATGAAGCAAGCCTGTTTTAACGCCGGTTCTTAGTGAGTCGCCATAGGCGAGGAGCTTAGCACCGTTGCGTTAAAATAGAGTGCGAACGTCTTACGGAATAATAAGTAATGCTGTCTTTCATTTTTATCCAAACACCAATATCCGGAAATGGCTTGCTTCATAAAGTACATATACTCCAATGCCAAATCTCACTTCTCATTTTTAATCTAAACATTGATATCTTGATCTATTATTTCTCCCTTTTCCACAAAATTTCCACTAACAGTAAATGAATACTTTTCATATATCTTTTTAGATAAAAATAACCGAATTAGCTCTTTATAATTCAAAAAACTAATCCGGTTATTTTACTCACTTTGATTCAGCTCAAATTTTTGATTATTCAGCGTCTGCTACAGGCTCTGCTGCCGGTGCTTCTGCTTCAGCTTCTGCCGGAGCATCACCCTGTTCTGCGATCTGATTAAGAACACGAGCAAGGTTTGTAATAGGTGACTGTAAGCTTCCAAGTAATTTGGACAGCAGTACTTCTCTTGACGGAATCTTAGAAAGTTCCTGAATACCAGCTGCATCATATACTGAGCCTTCAACTACACCTGCTTTTACTTCAAGAGCTTCTGCTTTCTTAGCGAAATCGCAGATGATTCTTGCCGGTGCTGTTGCATCTTCTTTAGAAATTGCAATAGCGTTCGGTCCTTCCAGATATTCGTCAAGCTGTGCGAAATCTGTTCCTTCAAAAGCTCTCTTCATCATTGTGTTCTTGCAAACTTTGTAGATAACACCTGCTTCTCTCAGCTGTTTACGAAGTTCAGTATCCTGAGCTACTGTAAGTCCACAGTAGTTAACGATAACTGCTGACTGAGCATCTGTGAGATCTTCAACGATTGCCTGTACGATAGGTTGTTTTAATTCAACTTTTGCCACGAATGGTGCACCTCCTTGTAGTATTTTCAACTGCCAGAAAGTCTCGGTCCCAGCGGGGACTTTCATATCACGCAATCATGCGCTAAAAAACCTCCGCGCCAAAGCACAGAGGTTTACAAATTCAAATCTAATGAATCTTGTCTTCCTCGGTAGGCGTTTTGACCCTTATGCCTTACGGCACCTACTGTCTTCGGCAGTTACTTCGTAAATATAGCATACGTTTACCAGAAAGTCAAGTGTATTTTTTCATTTTTTCAATTTCATCCAGTTTCTTCTATTATAAGTCCAAACCATCCAGAACTTCCTTCAATTCTTTTGCAGATGAAAGCAATTTTTCTTTTTCTTCATCGCTCAGTGGAATCTCAAGAACTTTTTCTGCACCTTTCTGCGAAACTATGGTCGGAACACTGATACAGAGTCCTTCCAGTCCGTATTCTCCCTCCATCAGACTCGTGACTGGAAGAACCGCATTTTCATTCATAACAATGCTTTCTGCAATTCTCGCAACCGCCATTGCCACACCATAATAGGTTGCACCCTTTTTCTGGATAATATCATAAGCACTGTCCCGCACAGTCTTATAAATTCTTTCCATAGATTCCTGATGCTGATAATGTCCGCGAAGTTCACAGAAATCATTGATTGGAATTCCCGCTACATTTGCCCCGCTCCATACAGCAAGCTCACTGTCTCCATGCTCTCCGATGATATTGGCATGTACGCTCCGGCTCGCAACCTGAAGATGTTCACTTAACAGATAGCGGAATCTTGCAGTATCCAAAACGGTTCCGCTTCCGAATACTCTTTCCTTCGGATATCCGGAAATCTTAAGTGCCGCATAAGTCAGAATATCCACCGGATTTGCTACAACAAGCAGGATTCCTTCAAATCCGCGTTTTGTGATTTCCGGAATAATCGATTTGAAAATTGCTACATTTTTGTGTACCAGATCCAGTCTTGTCTCTCCCGGTTTTTGATTTGCTCCAGCTGTAATGATGATTAGTGAACAATCACTGATATCATCATAAGATCCCGCATATATTTTCATCGGATGCGCATATGGTCTACCGTGGCTTATGTCCATTGCCTCCCCTTCTGCTTTTTCTTTATTCGCATCGATCAGTACCAGTTCGGAAAAGATCCCTTTCTGAAGTAAGCTGAACGCAGAGGACGCTCCTACAAACCCACATCCGATAATTGCTGCCTTTTGAATATTAACCATGACAAAGTGCCTCCTTTTAATTGCTTGATATTTTTTTCACAGGCATAGGTTATCATTATTTTCCCCGATTTTCAATGTTTTCATGCATTGTTCGTCAAAAAATGCACAATGTATACAGAATACTGTTTGTTAGATTTCATGTTGCACAAAAAGACACCGTAACGGATCACTCCGCATACGGTGTCTCTATTATTTACATTTATTCAATACTGATTAAGCAAGCTTCATTGGGTTGATTTTTACACCAGGTCCCATTGTAGAAGTAAGTGTCACACTCTTAAGATACTGACCCTTTACTGCTGCCGGTTTAGCTTTGTTAATCGCATCGATAAGCGTCTGGAAGTTGTCAGCAAGCTGTTCTTCAGTGAAAGAAGCTTTTCCTACCGGTACATGGATGATATTTGTCTTGTCCAATCTGTACTCAATCTTACCAGCTTTGATTTCGTTGATAGCTTTTGTAACGTCCATTGTTACTGTACCAGCCTTCGGGTTTGGCATTAATCCCTTAGGTCCAAGTACACGTCCGAGACGTCCAACAACACCCATCATATCCGGTGTAGCTACAACTACATCGAATTCGAACCAGTTTTCATTCTGGATCTTCGGAATGAGTTCATCTCCACCTACGTAATCTGCTCCGGCAGCTTTAGCTTCTTCAGCTTTAGCGTCTTTTGCGAATACAAGAACACGAACTTTTTTACCAGTTCCATGAGGCAGAACTACTGCACCACGGATCTGCTGATCTGCGTGACGTCCATCGCAGCCTGTACGGATATGAACTTCGATAGTTTCGTCAAATTTAGCAACTGCAGCTTTTTTAACTAAGCTGATAGCTTCTGCGGTATCATATAATGTAGCGCGGTCTACTGCTTTAGCAGCTTCCACGTATTTCTTTCCTCGTTTCATTTCTATAACCTCCTGTGGTAATTGCGGGAATTTCCCTCCCACTCACTTCAATTAATTTTTTCTCAGTCTACGACTTCGATTCCCATACTTCTAGCAGTACCAGAGATCATGCTCATAGCTGCTTCAAGGGATGCTGCATTTAAGTCTTTCATCTTAAGTTCAGCGATTTCCTGAACCTGAGCTTTAGTAACCTTAGCAACTTTTGTCTTGTTCGGTACGCCGGAACCTGATTTGATCTTAGCAGCTTTCTTAAGAAGAACTGCAGCCGGCGGAGTTTTGGTTATGAAGCTGAAACTTCTGTCTGCATAAACAGTGATAACTACAGGAATGATTAAGTCTCCCTGATCTGCTGTTCTTGCATTGAACTCTTTTGTGAACTGAACGATATTTACACCGTGCTGTCCAAGAGCTGGACCTACAGGTGGTGCTGGAGTTGCTTTACCAGCCGGAATCTGTAATTTGATATATCCTGTTACTTTCTTTGCCATTTTTCGGCACCTCCTATAAATTGTGGTAATTGCGGGGATTTCCCTCCCACAGGCTCATAAATGAACCTCTTTACATCATCTTCTTGATCTCTGTGAAGTTCAGTTCAACCGGTGTCTCACGGCCAAACAGTTCTACACGAATCGTCAGGGTCTGTCTTTCCTCGTTGATGGACTCGATAACACCAACGGTATCTTTCCAGGCACCGCCTGTGACAACAACTGTATCACCCTCTGCGAAATCGACCTGAATTTCCTCTTTCTTGATACCAAGAGGAAGCATCTCTTCCTCGGTCAACGGTACCGGCTTGGACCCTGGTCCAACGAAGCCTGTCACACCTCTGGTGTTACGGACAACATACCATGTATCGTCATTCATAACCATGTTGAGAAGTACATAGCCAGGAAACATTTTCTTCTGAACCTGTTTCAGATGGAGCTGGTTTCAGCTCAGCCACTTCCTGCAGCGGAACACGAACTTCAAGGATCTGGTCTTCCAGGTGTCTGTTTTCGATGGTTTTTTCAATATCGACTTTTACTTTGTTCTCATACCCGGAATAAGTATGAACAACATACCATTTCGCTTCTGACATACAATCACCTTATCCTTATTTCATTAAAAGATTAATGCCTTCGAGAATAAATGAATCCATGACGCTGATCAGTACGCAAAGCACGATCGACACGCAAACTACCACGATAGTCTGCTTAATCAGTTCATTGCGGTCTGTCCAGACAATCTTCCTGAATTCTGACTGAAGTCCCTGAAACCAACTCTTCTTCTGGCTCTTGCCAGCAGATTTTTCATTTCCTTGCATAGCCTGACCTCACAATTCTCTGTGAGTAACTGTTTCGTCCAGTTACCTTGGATTACTTTGTTTCCTTATGCAGAGTGTGTTTGCGGCAGAACTTACAATATTTCTGAGTTTCCATTCTCTCAGGATGGTTCTTTTTCTCCTTAGTCATATTGTAGTTACGCTGCTTGCACTCGGTACATGCTAAAGTAATTTTTGTACGCATTTTTCTACCTCCACGTGTTTTCTGATCTCTAAATTTAAGCATAAAAAAAAGACCTAAATCTCATCTCGCTTGGATACTATAACATAATCTGCGGTCTTCGTCAACTGTTTTCCCAAAAATCCCACTATTTTTCTTGTTTCTTCTTATTTATTATGCTATAATGATCGCATAAAAGTGGGGTATTGGATTTCCCCGTCCCAATTCATCCGCAGGGAAGAAAGGAGATGCCTATGAGTGCTATCATGAACACTGTCTATAATAACTACCTGACCACCTATGCATCAAGACAGATTACAAAATATGACACCCATAAAAAGAGTGAGCTTCGCAGTGTATACAACTCTATCGTAAAGCTGAACAAGGACACTCCCTGGTATCTTCCCACCACCAATAAAGACACACAGTATTATGCCGTGGATCTGAAGGAAAACGCCCGCGAACTGCA
>ENA-ORRO01000974-ORRO01000974.1-human-gut-metagenome-genome-assembly--contig:-NODE-974-length-21649-cov-2.699917_pt1 | contig 21649 bp, 25 predicted proteins | sample MGYA00242176_ERZ509136 | MGnify/ENA primary metagenome ERZ509136 (study PRJEB26280, sample SAMEA2338644) | human gut metagenome | biome: human gut; feature: human-associated habitat; material: faeces...
GTGAGGTCAAGGTCTCCCTTGCCGTCGATGGCCTGTCCCAGCGGGTTGATGACGCGACCGAGCATATTGTCGTTCACACGAATCGACGCAATACGTTTTGTACGCTTCACAACCATGCCTTCCTTGATGCCGTCGGTGGAACCCAGAAGCACACAACCTACATTGTCTTCCTCAAGGTTCATGACGATTGCCATAGTACCGTTCTCAAACTCCAGGAGCTCGTTGGCTTCGGCATTGCGCAGTCCGTAGATGCGCGCCACACCATCGCTCACCTGAAGCACGGTGCCCACCTCGTCGAACTGCTCGCCATTGCTGATTCCTTTCAGTTGTTCGAGAAGCACCTGGGATACTTCGCTTGGTTTAATTTTATCTGACATATTTATCTTTTTTATTATTTAAGATTCGACAAGATGGTGCTGAGCTGGCGCTTTACGCTGGCGTCGAGACGGTAGGTGTCGTACTCCAACACGAAACCTCCGATGAGGTCTTCGTCGACGCTGGTCGAAAACTCTACCTTTCCATTTGTCTTACTCTCCACTAACTTCCGCAGCTTGGACTCCGTTTCGGGGCTCAGGGCTGCGGCAGTTGAAAGTTTAGCCTGAATCAAGTTGTTCTGCTCCCTATATTGGGTTACGAACGAGTTTGCGATGAATTGCATGATGCCTGCCCTACCCTCTTTCAGCACGAGCTGTATGAAACGGCGGGTCAGATCGCACTTTGTGCTTCCGGTAGCAGCGATGAGCAATGTCTCTTTCTGCTCCTCCGAAAGCATAGGATTTGCTATGGTGACACTCAGTTCGGGCACATTAATGTATTCTGCGGCGAGAGTCTGCATGTCAGCATAGACCTGCTCAGACTGCTTCTCCTGGTTGCTTGCCTTGAGCAAGGCTCGAGCGTATCTTACCGATATCAATCCTAAATCCATCCTGTTTATTTATTTAAGTTCACTTCATTCAGCATAAGATCTATGTAGTCCATCTGTGCCTTGTCGGTGTCGAGCTTCTTTCTCAAAATCTTCTCTGACACCTCAACGCTCAACATGGCTACTTGCTTGCGAATATCGCTGATGGCAGACTGCTTCTGCGCCTCAATCTCGGCTTTCGCCTCGTTGATGATGCGTGCACTCTCCTCTCTTGCTTTATCCTGGGCTTTCTCCACAATAGCGTCACGTGTGGCAGCAGCCTCCTTGAGTATGGTGGCCTGCTTCTCACGTGCTTCCTGAAGGATTGCCTCACTCTCTTGCTTGATGTTGTCGAGCTTCAAGGAAGCCTCGTGGGCTTTCTTCAGGCTCTCGTCGATATAGTTCTTACGCTTCTCAACCATACCCGTTATTGCAGGGAAGGCAAATTTGGCGAGGACGAAGAATACTACAAGGAATGCAAGAAGCATCCAGAAGAGCAATCCTAAGTCAGGAGTCAATATTGATGGCAAACTTGATAAATCCATTTGCGTTAATTTACTAACACCTCTTTATAATAACTTTCTCTCTGAAAAAGTTTATCCGATAAGGAAGGCACAAACTACGATTGCGAACAATGCACAACCCTCTACGAAAGCAGATGTAAGAATCATGTTTGTCTGGATTTTGCCAGATGCCTCCGGCTGACGAGCAATAGCGTCCATAGCGCTGCTACCGATCTTACCAATTCCCAAACCTGCGCCAATTACTGCGATACCTGCGCCTAAGCTGCAGCCCAGCTGTGCCAGACCTTCAGCAGCCAAAAGTGATGAAATAATCATAATTCCTTAAATTTAAATTTGTTATTAATTTTTTATTCTCTTGTTTAACTATATAATGCTTTTTATGCCACTACAGCATAACTTTACTCTGCCTCTTCCTCCTTGTGGGCAAGTCCGATGAAGACTGCACTCAGGAGAGTGAAGACGTATGCCTGCACGAAAGCCACAAGCAGTTCAAGGGCGTTCATGAAGAGCATCATGATACCGCTCACGAAGTTGAGACCTATGCCATAGCCTACTCCCATCGACCATCCGAGGAATATCACACAGGTGAAGCTCAGTATGATGGCATGACCTGCCATCATGTTGGCAAAGAGACGGACCATCAGGGCGAACGGTTTGGTGAACACTCCGAAGAACTCTATCACCGGCATGAGTGGTATGGGATATGCCTTCAGGAACACCGGCACTTCGGGCCAGAAGATATCCTTCCAGTACTCCTTATTTCCGAAAAGGTTGATGGCAACCATTGAACAGAAAGCAAGGAAGAATGTGATGTTGATGTTTCCTGTCACATTGGCACCCCCCGGAAATACCGGAATAAGACCAAGAAGGTTGGTGGTCAGGATGAAGAAGAACACCGTGAGCAGATAAGGAGCGTAGGGGCGGAAATGCTTCTCGCCGATTGACGCCTTTGCCACATCTTCGTAAATCATCATCACGAACATCTCCATCATACCTACGAATCCGCCTGGCGCTTCGCTCTTCTCGTCGCGCTTCTTGTACCAGCGGGCACAGGAAAGGAATACGGCTAACATAACGAAGACCACTATCCATATCTGAGCTACGGTCTTGGTAATACTTAGATCGAGCGGACGTTCCGTCGTGCCGTCGGGCATCTTCTCGTATATCTTGCCATGATGGGCTTCGTCAAAGAAGAATGGCTCGGGAAGACTTTCTGCCGTTCCGACGAACCAGTCGCCCGTAGCGGAATTCCGCACGATGATCGGCAGCGGAATGCTCAAGTGTTTCCCCTCATAAGTGGCGATGTGCCACTCGTAAGAGTCGGACAAGTGTTCGAGCACAATCTCCGGTATGTCGAGCTTCTCTCCCCCGCCCTTTTCTTGGGCGCCTGCAGCCAGAGGCAACAGAGCAAAGAGCCAAAGGAGGAACAATGACCTTAATTGTTTCATTTCTAATAATGTTTATTTACTTATCACACTTAGCGTGAGGATTTTCATTCTCACTATGAGAACTGGAAACACGCGCAAAGAAGAGCGAGTGGTGCATGAGCACAACAAGATAGAAGAGCATGAACACAACACAATAGGGACCCATCGCGTCGCGTCCTACAGCTGCCCAGCAGCCCACCATCGTGAAGATGGCGAGAAGCATGCGGAAGCCCGACACAGCCGTGAAGAATGTGGGCAAGCTGTCGTTGTGTTTCTCAGCAACCCATCTCCAAAGAAAAATGTCGGCTCCCTCAACAACCAGGGAGAAGACCACGCTAACCGCCAACGGCGACGCGAGGTCGGCCTCGCACAAGTTGAACGCTTTGGCACAGACAACGAGAGCCGTCGTGAGCGCCACAGCAATGAGCGTCTGCAAAGCGTATCTTGTAACAAGTCGGTTTCTGTCTGTCATGTCATTAGTTTTTCTGCCCTTCCACGAATCCGCTTGCTATCTGAACCTCGTGTAGCCCTCCGTTGTCGAAGAAAGAAACGGCGCCGGGCTCGAGCGAAGAGATGATGGGCGCATGGTTGGGCAGTATCTCAAACTGTCCGTTTGTGCCGGGCACCACAACACGCTCTACCTGTCCGCGGAATTCGACCTTCGCGGGAGAGACGATCTTTAAATCCAAACTCATAAGCACTACCTTTCTTTTTATGCGTTAGCCTTGGCAGCCTCAAGCAGCTTCTTGCCCTTGGCCTTGGCGTCTTCAATGGTTCCCACATTGAGGAAGGCCTGCTCGGGCAGGTCGTCAACCTCGCCGTCAAGAATGGCGTTGAAGCCCTTGATGGTTTCCTCGATGGGCACCATGACACCTGGCAGACCTGTAAACTGTTCTGCAACGGCAAACGGCTGAGAGAGGAAGCGCTGCACACGACGTGCGCGGTTCACGGTCAGCTTGTCCTCGTCGGAGAGCTCGTCCATGCCAAGGATGGCGATGATGTCCTGAAGCTCCTTGTAACGCTGCAAAATCTCCTTGACACGCTGTGCACACTGGTAATGCTCCTTTCCTACGATCAGAGGATCGAGGATGCGCGATGTTGAGCCCAGAGGGTCAACGGCAGGATAGATACCAAGCTCAGCTATCTTACGCGACAGCTCGGTGGTGGCATCCAGGTGCGAGAAGGTGGTCGCAGGGGCCGGGTCAGTCAAGTCGTCGGCCGGCACATATACTGCCTGCACCGAGGTGATGGACCCGTTCTTGGTCGAAGTGATACGCTCCTGCAATGCACCCATCTCTGTCTGCAGGGTTGGCTGATAACCAACGGCAGAAGGCACACGTCCAAGCAGTGCGGATACCTCCGAACCAGCCTGTGTAAAACGGAAGATATTGTCGATGAATAACAATACATCCTTTCCAACCTGATCACGGAAATACTCTGCCATCGTGAGGCCCGTCAGACCAACACGCATTCTTGCTCCTGGCGGTTCATTCATCTGACCAAATACCATCGTTGTCTTCTCGATAACGCCGGATTCGATCATCTCGTAATACAGGTCATTTCCTTCTCTTGTTCGCTCACCAACACCGGTAAATACAGAATATCCACCGTGCTCTGTCGCGATATTTGTGATAAGCTCCTGAATCAATACTGTCTTACCAACACCGGCACCACCGAACAGACCGATCTTACCACCCTTCTGATAAGGGCAAAGCAAGTCAACGACCTTAATACCGGTTTCCAGAATCTCTGTCTCGGTTGACTGCTCTGAAAACTCTGGTGCTTTTCTATGGATTGGAAGGTAAGTATCTACCTTTGGAGCCGGTTTATTGTCAATCGGCTGTCCCAACACGTTGAACATACGTCCCAGTGTTGCTTCACCGACAGGTACAGTAATCGGCGCGCCGGTACCAACCGCTTCCATACCACGTACGAGACCATCTGTCGGTCCCATCGCGATACAACGAACGGTGTCATCCCCTAAGTGCTGGGATACTTCGGCGTACAGTGTGTCACCGCTCTTTGTGGCAATCGTTATCGCATCATGAATCTCAGGCAGTTTACCTTCGGTAAACTTCGCATCGATAACGGCACCGACAATCTGGGTAACCTTACCTACATTTGTATCTGCCATTTCCTTAATCTCCTTTAACTTATTGCATCAGCTCCGGCAATAATCTCCGTAAGCTCCTGCGTGATTGCACTCTGTCTTGCTCTATTGTACTTGAGTGACAGGCTTCCGATCATATCATCCGCATTGCTTGTCGCGGAATCCATCGCCTGCATTCTCGCACCATTCTCACTGGCTACCGCCTCTAACAGCGCACCATAAATAATGTTGGACATATATTTCGGCACGATCTGGTCTAAGACTTCCTCCTCCGACGGCTCGAAGTTCATCAGCAGCTTATTGTCACTGATTGGCTGCTCCGGTGTAAAATCTTCCTCCCGGATCGGAAGCAGCTTCATAAGCTTTGCTTCCTGTGTCACGGTATTCTTGAAATTCGTATATGCGATATACACCTCACCAATCTCGCCCTTGGAATACTGCGTCAAAAGTTGCTTCGTAAGCTCGGTCGCATCGTCAAACAATGGTGCATTGATGATCTCTGATTCATCCTGATATATGCTGTAACCTTTTCTGGTCAAACCCTCAATACCTTTTTTTCCGATACCATAGATATAGGTATCCTCCTTCGAAAATCCGGCTGCAACAATCTCCTTTACAACATTGTTGTTGTAACCACCGGCAAGTCCACGGTTCGATGTGATCGCGATAACTGCCTTCTTGTCACTGCCGTTTTCCTTCAGGAATTTATGGTTTGGTTCTTTCGTCATTGCAAGGATGGAACATATCGTATCATAGAGCATATTAAAATATGGTTTGTTGCTCTCAGCTCTCCCGCGTGCTTTCTGAAGCTTAACTGTAGAGACAAGCTTCATCGCCTTGGTGATCTGCTGCGTGCTCTGGACGCTTTCTTTGCGCCGCTTAATGTCTCTCATGGATGCCAAGAAAGATCAACCTCCTCGCTCTATTTATTAGAATGTTTCCTTGAATTCCGTAATTGCCTTCTTCAAAGCGTCCTCTAATTCGTCGGACAGCTTCTTCTCCTCGCGGATCTTCTCGAAGATGTCCGGATATTTCGTGGAAATGTATTCGAACAATCCACTCTCAAATTCCAGAATCCGATCTACTTCGATATCAAGCAGATACTTTCTTGTTGCAGCGTAGATGATAACAACCTGTTTTTCAACCGGCATTGGCTTATACTGAGGCTGCTTCAAAATCTCCTTGATTCTTTCACCCTGTGCAAGCTGGTTTCTCGTATCTTCATCAAGCTCGGAACCGAACTGGGAGAATGCGGCAAGCTCGCGGTACTGTGCTAACTCCACACGAATTGGGGAAGCAAGCTTCTTCATGGCACCGATCTGTGCGGCACCACCAACACGTGATACAGAAAGGCCTGCATTTACGGCTGGACGGAAACCGGAGTTGAACATCTCTGTCTCCAGATAGATCTGTCCGTCTGTGATGGAAATAACATTTGTCGGGATATACGCAGATACATCGCCTGCCTGTGTCTCGATGATTGGAAGAGCTGTAAGCGATCCTCCACCGAGCGCATCCGACAACTTCGCTGCACGTTCCAGAAGTCTGGAATGCAGATAGAATACATCACCCGGATAAGCCTCACGGCCTGGTGGTCTACGGAGAAGCAAGGAGAGTGTACGGTAAGCAGTTGCATGCTTCGACAGATCGTCGTATACAACCAATACATCCTTTCCTTCTTCCATCCATTCCTCACCGATGGCACATCCGGAATACGGAGCGATATACTGTAACGGTGCCAGCTCACTTGCTGTTGCCGCAACGATCGTTGTATAATCCATCGCACCGTACTCATCCAGCTTCTTTACGATGGTAGCTACGGTAGATGCTTTCTGGCCAATGGCAACATAAATACATTTTACTCCCTGACCCTTCTGATTGATGATCGTGTCGATGGCAATGGCCGTCTTTCCTGTCTGACGATCACCGATGATCAGCTCACGCTGTCCTCTTCCGATCGGCACCATGGAATCAATCGCCTTAATACCTGTCTGCAGCGGTGTGTCTACGGACTTTCTGGAAATAACGCCCGATGCCACACGCTCGATCTGACGATATTTCTCGGTTTCGATAGGTCCTTTTCCATCAATTGGCTGTCCCAGTGCATTGACAACTCGTCCCAGCAGGGCATCCCCTACCGGTACCTCAACCACCCGGCCTGTGGTCTTAACCACATCACCTTCATTGATGTTTTTATGATCACCTAAGAGTACTGCACCGACATTATCTTCCTCCAGGTTCTGTACCATTCCAAATATGTCATTTGGAAATTCCAGGAGCTCGCCCTGCATGGCATTTTCCAGACCATGAATACGGGCAATACCATCCGCCACCTGAATGACAGTACCGGTATCAGATACATCGAATTTGGTACTGTAATGTTTAATCTGTTCCTTGATCACGGAACTGATCTCTTCCGGTTTCAAATTCATGATACTCCTCCATTCAACTTGCTATTTCAGCAAACACAGAAGACTTTTTATTCTTTGCATTTGCCTGTTTCATTCGATAACTGAATCTCCGACAAGGATTTCGCCATATTATTCAGCTTTGTTTTTATACTGCTGTCCACTACCCTGTCGCCGATCTGGATCTTCATTCCACCGATCAGCGCCGGATCAACTTCATATTTCATCACAAACGACTCATACTTTGTCGTCTCAAGCAGTCTCTTTTCCACAGCGTCCTTTTCCGCATCCTTCAAAGGCACTGCCGATGTCACATGTGCTACGCCAATCTTTTTATATTCTCTGCACTCATCAACGAAATAGGACAAAATATCATAGATTTCCTTAAATCTGCCCTTATCCTCGATGGTCAGGAAAAATCCCGTCAGCTCATCACTCACTCTGCCATGAAAAACAGTTTCCAGTACGGAACATTTCTCCTCCACACAAATCTTCGGATGACACATCAGCTTCACGAAATCTTCATTGTCGTCTAACACCTGTATGACCGCTTCCACTTCCTCCATCAGGGCGTCCAGCTTGTTTTCCTCAACAGCCAGCTCAAAAAGAGCCTCGCCATAGGTTTTTGATACTAACTTAGCCATGTCTCATCACCCATCTCTTTTAAAGTGTCCTCGATCAACTGTGACTGTTTACCCTCGTCAAGAGAAACCTCAATGACCTTTCCGGCCATTGCCGTTGCAACAGAGATCATTTCCTGTTTCACTTCGTCCTTGACTTTATTCTTTTCCAGCTCTACCTCGCGGTTCGCACGCTCCAGGATGCGGTTTGCCTCCTCCTTCGCCTCACCTACGATAGCTGTCTCTTTCTTCAGAGCTTTCTTTCTGGTCTCGGAAAGGATCTCCTCTGATTCCTTATCAACGTTTTTCAGTTTCTCATCATACTCTTCTTTAAACTGAATCGCGTCTGCTTTTTCCTTTGCCGCTGTCTCCATCTCCTGACGGATCGTTTCCTGACGCTTCTGCATCAGATTACGCGCCGGATTAAATAATAAATATGACAAAAACAGAAAAAGGAAAAACATAGCCAGAATGGTGATCAGACTGTCAAAGATCAACTGCGGATCCAGTCCGAAAATATAATCACCAAGCCCACTCTGTGCTAAAGCTACATTCATTACACTCACCTGTGTTCTGCCTCCTTTCAACAGTTTTTATCGCGAAATTACAGCTTGCTGTATAAAGGATTGGCAAATAACAGGATCAGCGCAATAACGAGACCATAAAGACCTGTTGTCTCGGCAACGGCCTGACCAAGAAGCATGGTAGACATGATATCACCCTTCGCACCCGGATTACGTCCAACGGCAGAAGCACCATAACCTGCTGCAATACCCTGACCTACACCAGGACCGATACCTGCGATAACTGCAAGACCTGCACCAATTGCAGAACCCATTAAAACTAAACCTTCGTTTGTAATATTCATTATAATATCCTCCTTAATTTAAAATCCTTTTGAATTACTCTGTTTCACCGATCGCATCCGCAACAAAGCACATGGTCAGCATACAGAACACGTACGTCTGAATACATCCGGAAAAAACATCCAGATACGCATGAAGTGCCGCCGGCCATACCAGTGTCAGAACCTTTGGCAGCAAACCATAGAGCAGTCCCATCATAACCGTTCCCGATAAGATATTACCGAAGAGACGGAGAGACATTGAAATCGGCGTTGAAAACTCACTGATCAGGTTCATTGGGAAGAACAAAAAGACTGGTTCAAACAATCCCTTGATCTTGCCGAACTTCTGATACTTAAATCCATTAAACTGGATCATAAACCATGTGATCAGCGCCAGCGGAAACGTGACTCCGTAATCTGCGGTTGGTGCTCTAAGTCCTAATAGCCCGGACAGGTTACAGACCAGAATGAATATAAAGAGTGCACTGACATAGTTGCGGAATTTCAAAGCATTTTTGCTGCCCATGGAACCCGCCACCATCTTGTCCAGCATCTCTACGATCAGCTCGATCGCATTCAAAAATGGTCCCGGTACTTCATTTGGATCTGCTTTCCGGATAGCACGGTTTGCAAATAACGCAAATACCAGAATCGCCAGAATAACGATGATCATAGATATATGCGTTGTCGTCAGATAGACATCCTGCCCCATAAACCGCAGCTTTGTATATCCGTGGATAAAGAAATCCACCTGTGCGCTGCTGTCAGCATAGACAGGCATTGCATTGCCCAGCCCCTGTGAAATGGCTAAGACCCTGATTCCCACATTCTCACCTTCCTTTTTTAGTTTTTTGTTGGAAACAACTGTTTCCGTCGATACGGACTATCACCCTTCGCCGTATCATTTATATGTGTAAACCACCGCATAGCGGCGAATACTCATCACAATCTGTCATTGTTATGACTTCACCGAAGAACCCTTGTGCGACGCCATAAACCTGTGAATCTTCGGCTGCATAAAGGCAGATATTTTCATTCCAAACATCCCAAGCACTGTTCCAACCGGATGAATGTAACGGTACTGTGTCATAGCCAACGCCAGAACAACCGCCATTACCAGAAATCTTTTCATCGCAGAAGCCTGAATATGCCTCCCCGCATGAGTCGCATCCATATCCAGCGCAATATCCAGATGGTGGTACATATGCCAGAGAAGCCACGCAGCTGCTGCCAGTCCCACCAAAAGTCCACACGCCACTGCCAGCCTGTGCCGGGATACGATCATCAGAATCACCAGCATCAGGATCCCCCATACTGCCAGACCTGCCATCAGTTCCTTTAAGGTCTGCTTTGCCTGTCTCATACGAATCCTCCATATCTCTTAATGCTTCTCCGTTTTATCCTTTGCAGCATCGGAGATATCATGCTTTCCACGCGGGCACGCTCCTGCCCCTGTTTTTTTAACTCTTCTATATACTGAAGCCGATCATGCTCTTTCCTCATATCTTCTGAATAAAAGGACTTTGTCAGATAATAAACATTGCGAAAGGCCGCTCCGATTCCCAGCACGATCATAATCACAAACCATATCTGCGTATGAAACTGCCCATCCAGCCACCAGCCGATCCAGCCGCTGAGACAGATCGGCACCAATATCGTAATGCTGATCTGCGATACCATCGCAAATGCCTTCAATATATTTTTTTCCTTTTTGTTCATGACTATAACACCATTTTCAAATTCTTCCGCAGTCCCGAAAGATTGCACAAAAAATCTACATATACGGGTCTATTATATAATAAATTATACAAAAAGTCCACAGGATACTTCTTCCTGATCACTCATTTCAATTTGTATAAAAAATCATTTACAATCCCTCACAAGCCCGTTATAATATTCTGTAATAATTTAATGACGTGAACGAAACGCATATTCACAAAGGAGAATACCATGGAAACGATTCATTTGTACCGTAGGCGTTATATGCCTGATGAAACAGTGGAACTGAAGGACGATCTGATCCTTTACCGGGATGACAATATTCTTGTGACAAAATGGAATATTCTGAAACCGCGCAAAGATATTGACCACGGTATTTCTGTGTATTATATGAAAGACGGCTTCAAGATCAGCAAGGTCTTTGATGCCAATGACAAGCTTGTGTACTGGTATTGTGATATTATCGAAACAGAATACCGCCCGGAGGAAAATACATACATTTTCCACGACCTTCTGATCGACGTTCTGATCTACCCAGACAAACACGTTGAAGTCGTGGATCTCGATGAATTTGCAGACTTCACAGAAAATCTGACACTGCCGGCCCCACTTCTGGCAAAGGCTCTGCGCCGGACAAACAATCTCCTGCGTTTTATTTACGAGGGTCATTTAGATGAGCTCACCGAGCCAATCACATCCAGAGAATAAAAGAATAGGCTAAAATCGTAGTACTTCTTAACAAGCGTACTTTGCTGTTATAGAAGTACTTTTTACTCTAGTTGCGGGCTTTTCTGTTTATATATTCCGTCTTATACTTCGAATACACGATCGTCTGATCATGATAAAGCCCGTAATATCCCGACATCAGATAACTTACACTGATTCCCAGCAGGAAAAACGGCACACCATGGTATCCAAACAGCTCAAACGCGATCAACATTGACGTGATCGGGCAGTTGGTCACACCACAGAAAACAGACATCATACCCACTGCCGCACACAGCGACGGAGAAATCCCCACGATATGACCGAACAGGCATCCAAAGGTAGCTCCCACAAAAAATGACGGCACGATCTCGCCACCTTTAAATCCCGCTTCCAGCGTCAACGCCGTAAAAACAATTTTCCATACAAACGCCAGCGGCTCCACGTTCCCCTGAATCGCCCGCTGGATCACCGGCACACCGGCCCCCATATAATCATCGGTCTGCAAAATGATCGTCAGCAGAATGATCACCAGAGAAGACACAATAATTCTTATATATGGATTCTTTAGTTTATTCCGGTAAAAATCTCCCAGAGAATGAAGTGCCATACAAAACACAACGCTGAGAGCAGCACAACAAAGAGCCAGTCCAATGACCTTTAAGCTTGGAACAACCTCAAAAAGCGGCATCTGTCGTATTTTAAATACATTAGGACCAATCCCCATATGGTTTGCAAACTTCGAAGCCACCAATGAAGAAAATACACATGGAACCAGAGCAGCATAATACATTACACCGACACTGACTACCTCCATAGAAAATATTGATGCGGCAATCGGAGTTCCGAAAATAGCAGAAAACGCTGCACTCATACCGCACATAACCACAATACGCTGATCCTTCTCATCAAAGCGGAACAGCTTGCCAAGCTGCTGCCCAATACTGCCGCCAAGCTGCAGCGCCGCGCCCTCACGTCCGGCACTTCCACCAAACAAATGCGTAATGATCGTAGAAATAAAGATCAACGGCGCCATCCGGAAGGGCACTTCCGCTTCCGCATGAATGGAGGAAAGTACCATATTGGTGCCCTTATCATTCTTGTACCGGAATACACCGTACAAAAAAACGATCACTACACCGGCCAAAGGCAGACACAGGATCAGCCATGGATTCTCCGTCCGGAATGACGTCACCTGACGCAGACAAAAAGCAAACAACGTACTGAATGCCCCGACAAAAAGCCCTACAAACGCAGAGAAAATCCCCCAGCGTATAAAAACTGCGAGATTTCTCATTATTCTTCCTATATAAAACCGGATCATTTTTATCTGACGCATAATTTCCCTCTTCCATCTGCAATGCTTTCCTACAACTCGTTATAAATAACAAAAATCAGCAATGCCAAAACCAAGCTTGTTAATGTTCCCAGCAGATACTTATTTCTAAACTCTGTCTCCTTTAAATCGTTTGTTCTCGCCCAAGTTTTTATCGTAATTATTATCGCAATAGCAGAAAAATTTCCTAAACAGGCAAAAACAACTGTCAAGATCCGTTCCATAACTCCTATCATAGAACCAACATCAAACATACCCGTCTCATTTGAATTAGGATAAATATCCTGAATCAATTTATTAATCATTATTGAGCATGGCATTATCAGCGCAAGACTCAAAAAAACAATTTTCAATGCTTCATAATAACGACCGGCATCACAGTTGAACCCAAAAATGTGTAATATTACGCACAAAACTCCCATATGCAGCATCTGATCAATAATAAAGACAACTGTTTGTTTCATTTTCTTGTTAAAATAACAAGCCGTTGCATCTATCAATATATGTGTTGCCAATAATATTGCTATAGCACCAGTTGCAGATTTCCATCCCGCCACAAAATACAACACCAAAAACGGCACAATATACAGCACGGAATGCATTCGTAAATATTCTCCATTAAACCATATATTATTTTTACACTTCTGACATTCTCCGCACAATTCTCCCTTTGCTGCATTTTTACATCTTGCGACCTTTGTTGTCTGCAAGTAAAAATCACCAATCAAATGGAATATCAATAAAATCAAATAGTTTTCCATATATCCTCCCCTAGTAAATCAAATATCGCTTTATCCCTTGTTCTCCTTTCCTTTATTCTTGCTGATATTATATATCTGTCGATATTTTGCCGAGAAGTATTCATAATTCGAGCAATTTCTGTTGACATACCACGAACCCAAAATTCATCCATATAAAATGACAGCTTGTCATCTTTCTTTGCATTATTTAAATTTCTATTTTCATACAGCATTTCATAATTTATGACAGGCATTTCCTGACTCTCCTGTCTTCTATACCCCATGCTCCAATATTCTTGTTCTAACAATTTGTATCTATTGTCCAATAACCAGCTATAAAACGAAATATCCTCCCAGCTATCCTTAAGGGGCAGCATAATATCTGATATAATCTCAATTATATTTGCAACCTGCGGTTGTCTTAACCTGATCTGCTGAGTTGATAAACAAAATTCATTTAAATATCTGTCATATTTTGAATTTGTATTAAAGCATATGACATTACTTTTTTTTCGTTTAACCGCATTGATCGCATCCCTTGCCAAATAATATACTTCTCCATCAAAAGCAGACGATGTCCATTCTTCCACGTCATACTTTATTTTGCCATATCCTATACCACACCTTATCTTAATAGGATATATTAAAAGCTGTAATTTTTTAATATATAAAAATGCGGCTTGTAAATCAAAAAACAACCCCTGAAATTCATCCCCTGCACTAGATACTACCTTTTTCTTTATTCCTTGTTCATATATAGTATTTAGATAATCCACGCATCCCATTAATACATTTTGTACATCATATCGATCATAATATTTCCGGGACTCTACTACATCAAACATTATCGCTGCATATTTCATGTAATTCACCTCATACCATATACTTTGTCTTATGATCCAAAATTGTGCAACTCTTTTTTGTTGCTTTTCCTTTTCGCAACGTATATACGTTGCTTTCCAAAAAGACAACTCTTTTTTGTTGCTTTATTCTTCCCATATAAAATCGGATCATTTTTATCTGGCGCAAAATTTCCCCTTGTCTACTTAAACTTTACTGCCGTGCCGTACGCGATCACCTCAGCGGCTCCCTGCATCACTGCCGAGGACGCATAGCGCACATTCACAACGGCATCTGCACCCATGCTCTCCGCCTCCATCACCATTCTCTTGGTGGCAAGTGCCCGCGCCTCCGTCATCATTTCATTGTACGCCTTCAACTCGCCGCCCACCAGAGTCTTCAGGCTCTGTGTAATATCTCTTCCAACATTCTTGGACTGAATTGTGCTTCCCTTCACCAGCCCCAGCATCTCCAGTTCCTTTCCGGTAATGTAATCAGTATTTACTAAGATCATCTTCTTCTCCTCCATCGATTTCTTTGATTCTTTCCATGCAGACATATATCATCGCTCCGCCTAACACCGCCGGGATTACTGCCAGCACCACCTTGAGCACTACCGGTACAAGGCTGATGACCAGGCAGAAATAAAGCAGATAATACAGAACGATCAATACAGTAATAACAATCGGTGCTATCTTCTTTTTCTGATGTGCGTCCATACATTCCTCTCCTTTGATATGATGAGAATATTGTAGCATATATTTACACATAACTCCAATCCTTTCTCATGGTAGATGCTAATTTTGCAGTATTAGGCGTTAATTTTGCAATATGCCCTCTATTTCACGGCGATCGTGTCTGCGCATATCACACCATCACGCCCATACACACCAATCTCACCAGAAATGCCGCAATCCATGCTACTGCACATTGCCATAGCACAACACCCACGGCCCATTTGCCGCCAAGCTCTCTTTTAATAGAGGCAACTGCTGCCACGCAAGGCGTATAGAGCAGGCTGAATATCAGCAGGGAAACAGCAGACACCGGAGACAGTACGGAACCAATGCTGCCGCCAAACAGAATTCCCAACGTAGATACCACGCTTTCCTTTGCCATAAAGCCGCTTAGAAGTGCCGTACAGATTCTCCAGTCCCCAAGACCAAGCGGTGCAAACAACGGCACCAGCAGAGAGGAGACAACCGCAAGAATACTGTCTGCCGAATCTTCTACCATGTTCAGACGCAGATTAAAGCTTTGCAGGAACCATACAACAATCGTTGCGATCAGAATGACCGAAAACGCCTTCTGCAAGAAATCCTTTGCCTTCTCCCACAGAAGCTGTGCCACATTCTTTGCCCCCGGCAGACGGTAGTTTGGCAGTTCCATAACAAACGGCACCGGCTCTCCCTGAAAAAGGGTACTCCTGTATAAAAATGCAACAAGAATCCCCATAACAATACCAAATAGATAAAGTCCCGCCATGATAAGTGCCCCATGTCCCGGAAAAAATACGCTGACAAAAAAAGAATAAATCGGCAGTTTTGCCGTACAGCTCATAAACGGTGTTAATAATATCGTCATCTTGCGGTCCCGTTCACTGGTCAGCGTGCGGGTTGCCATCACAGCCGGCACAGTACACCCAAAACCAATCAGCATCGGTACAATACTGCGGCCGGACAGACCAATCTTGCGCAGCAGTTTATCCATCACAAATGCTACGCGGGCAATATAGCCGCTGTCCTCCATCAGCGACAGAAAGAAAAACAGCGTTACAATAATCGGCAGAAAACTCAGCACACTTCCCACACCGGTAAAAATGCCATCAATAATCAGGCTGTGTATTGCTTCATTCACCTGAAGTGCAGTAAGTCCTGTGTCCACCATATCGGACACAGCATCAATCCCCATCTGCAAAATCTTTTGCAGCCAGGCACCGATCACATTAAACGTCAGATAAAAAACAAGTACCATAATTCCAACAAAGCACGGAATTGCTGTATATTTTCCCGTCAATACACGATCAATACGCTCGCTGCGGATCCGTTCCCGGCTCTCCTTCGGCTTCACGACAGTCTGCTCGCACAAACGTTCAATAAAATCAAACCGCATATCTGCGATCGCCGCACTGCGATCCAGTCCTCGTTCCGCTTCCATCTGCTGTACAATATGCTCTAACATTTCCGTTTCGTTCTGATCCAATGCCAACTTTTCCAGGATCAACGGATCGCCTTCGATCGCCTTCGTCGCAGCAAAACGCACCGGAATCTCAGCATACTCTGCATGATCCTCGATCAGATGAATGACTGCATGAATACACCGGTGCACTGCACCGTCGTGATCATTTTTATCACAAAAATCCTGACGAAGCGGTTTCTCCTGATATTTTGCAATATGAAGTGCATGGCGAACCAGCTCGTCCACACCCTCGTTTCTGGCTGCCGAGATTGGAATCACCGGCACTCCGAGCAATGCTTCCATTCCATTGACATCCACTGCCCCCTGATTGCCTGTCACCTCATCCATCATATTCAGCGCAACCACCATAGGAATATCCATCTCCAGAAGCTGCATGGTCAGATAGAGATTCCGCTCAATATTTGTTGCATCTACTATATTGATCAATGCCCGCGGTCTCTCCTCCAATACAAAATTTCTGGATACGATCTCCTCACTGCTGTAGGGAGACATGGAATAAATACCCGGCAGATCCGTAATATCCGTATCCGCATGTTCCTTAATAATGCCGTCCTTCCGGTCCACCGTCACACCGGGAAAATTTCCTACATGCTGATTCGATCCCGTCAACTGATTAAAAAGCGTCGTCTTTCCGCAGTTCTGATTGCCCACCAACGCATATGTCAGCAACGTTCCCTCTGGCAGTGGATTTTCATCCTTTTTCGAATGATACTTTCCTTCCTCGCCAAGACCCGGATGTTCCGTTGCCTGCAACCGTTCCATGCCGGCATGGTTCCTGGTTCTCTGATCGATCGGCGCGATCTCGATCTGATCCGCTTCTGCCAGCCGGAGTGTCAACTCATATCCGTGAACCTGCAGCTCCATAGGATCTCCCATCGGTGCCAGCTTCACTACGGTCACTTCTGCCCCCGGAATCATTCCCATATCCAGAAAATGCTGGCGCAATGCCCCTTGTCCTCCTACCGTCCGGATCACGGCACTCTTTCCAATCTCCAGTTCCTTTAATGTCATAACATATGCCCTCTTTATCTAATGTGATACAATTCTTCGATGAATTTTTGTCTTTCCTCCACCACCCACAGTTCGCATTGTCTAATGATAATTTTTATCAACAAACATAAGTTATACCAAACAATCTGTTATGTCAACAGGATATTCTTTTTTGTAACACAACAGATCCCACGATGCTGATCGTAGAACATGACATCCGTTTTCATGAGAAGCTTGCCACACAGATTTTGAATCTGCCATAATCCACAGCAACAAAGGAAATCGGAGTTCAGCAAAAAAGGAACTATTACACAAACAGATCATTTATTGTCCATTGATGTAATAGTTCCTTTTTAATTGTATTTATCCATGAATTGTATCGCAAACACACATCAATTTAACAAAAGGTTCGAAAAAGCTTCCCTTTTATCTTAGCATAAATTCATATCTCAACTATAATGCAGCAACTGCCTCAGCTTCTCCCTCAGCAGTCTCATCTTCCTCCACATACTGGGAGCCTTCCGTAATGTCTACGATCGTTGCATCCTCTGAAGTGATCAGCTCGATCTTGTCATTCATCAATTCCTTGATATCCTTTACCTTGACGCATTTCTTATCTCCCAGCTTCTCAAAGTCAATATAAACCTTTTCCACGATATCTGCCGGATCTGCTTTATAGTGAATCTCGGAAATCTCCTCGTCAACGGACCCCTTGGCCAGCTCCTCATTCAGCAGTACAACCTGTGCTGTCGTAGAAATTTTCTCTCCGGCAACCAGCAGCTGGAAATCAATAAACATGATCCGCTTCAACAATGGATTGTAATCCACATCCTTTACGATTGCGTTGTACTTCTGATCTCCAACCTGCAGTACCGTTCTGCTGCCCTTCATGTTCTTTCTCATGAAACGCTCTGCCTCAAATTCGGAAATCTTCAAAGCTACCGGCTCCTTCAGATCTTTTCCACATAAACTGCCCGGGACATATCCCTCTCTCCGCAGCTTTTTCGCCTTTACACTCATGTCTCTTTTCTCAGCGTTTAATGTCATCATAATGATTCCTCCTTCTTTTTGCTGATCTTCACATGCGTAAAGCAAAGCTTAATCCGATTGCTTCCTTGCGAAATATTTTGCTTTATCGGAAATGACACGACCCTGCAAAGCAAAAAGACTTCCACCACACAGGTTTCTTAGTGTAGTAGAAGTCCAAATCGAATCGGTTTTTCGTTTTATGCACCATAAGTTTATTATAGTACCTTATTTTTGATCTGTCCAATTTCATTTTAGACAATCTTTTGCCGATCCATTTTTATTTTTTGTGCATTTTTTAACCAAAATATCTCTTCAGAAGACCCTCGAATGCTTTACCGTGTCTTGCCTCGTCCCTAGCCATCTCGTGAACCGTATCATGGATCGCATCCAGATCCAGTGCCTTTGCTCTCTTTGCAAGATCAAACTTACCTGCTGTCGCACCATGCTCAGCCTCTACACGCATTTCCAGGTTCTTCTTCGTGCTGTCTGTAACAACCTCGCCAAGAAGCTCTGCGAACTTCGCTGCATGCTCGGCCTCCTCATATGCTGCCTTCTCCCAGTAAAGTCCGATCTCCGGATATCCCTCGCGATGAGCCACACGAGCCATTGCCAGATACATACCAACCTCGGAGCACTCTCCGTTAAAGTTTGCACGAAGATCTGCCATAATATCCTCCGGTGCACCCTGTGCAACACCTACAACGTGCTCAGCAGCCCAAGTCTTGTCATCTCCCTGTCGGATGAACTTCTCTGCGCCAACTCCACACTGTGGACACTTCTCCGGTGGCTGATCTCCTTCATGAACATAACCACATACAGAACATACATACTTTGCCATAATCGTAATCTCCTTTTCTTTTATTAATTTTATAACATTTGTTTGCCTTGTCTCCTTAACAGTAATGGTTACTGTTTCTGATAAGAATATAACAAATCTTTCTCTTATTGTCAACACATTTTTTCAAAAAACTCATCTTTTTGATCAAATTCATTCAATTTACTTCCTGCAATCCGGACATAGCCCATAAAACAACACCCTATGTCCCTGGATCTCTCCATCAAAGCCAGCCCCTGCGATCTGATCAATATGATCTATAGGATCCATCTCCAGATCCATCACACAGCCGCACCCACGACATGCGAAATGATAGTGGGGTCTTGTATCACCATCAAAATGATCGACCCCGTCACCACAGTCCAGACGCAACGCCTCGCCCTGCTCCACCAGCAGATTCAGATTGCGGTAAACGGTTCCCAGACTAATACGAGGATGCTCATTTTTGATATTATTATACACAGCCTCCGCTGTAGGATGAGATTTTGTCGAGAGCAGATACATCCGGATCGCCTCCCGCTGTTTACTATAACGTATTGCAGCCATCTCATTCTCCTTTCAATTAAATAATAGTAATTGTTACTGTTATTTTATCATAAATAACCCATATGTCAATCCTTTTCACACCACCATTACACAACAGCTGAAAACACCAAACATCGCTATTTAAATTTTCCGGCAATTTATTTTGTATGTGGACTTCCCGGCTTGACTTTTCTCCGGTTCGTTTTATACTGAATACAAATCAATCTATTTATTAATATAAATAAGAAACTTGCTGTCAAGGAAGTGATAAAATGCAGACGAACACATTACCTCAGAATCATATGGAAATATACTGGCATGATTATGCCAGCCAGATGGAAAATATTAACATCCGCAGCGCAAGCCTCACCGAAAAGGCTTCCATTATCGGACGAACCGGTCTTATGCTTTTATCCTGCGGAACAGGAGCCTGGAGAGTTCGTAGCTCTATGAATTCATTAGCAGAACAGCTGAATATCACATGCACCGCCAATATCGGACTTATGTCTATTGATTACACCTGTTTTGACGGCGATCATTGCTTTTCCCAATCTCTCTGCCTGACCAACACCGGTGTAAATACCTCCAAACTGAATCGGCTGGAGCATTTTGTTCAGGAATTTTCCAAAAAATGTGATACTTTATCCGGAGAACAACTTCATGCCCAATTGGACGAGATCGAACAGCTCCACGGACTTTATTCTCCTGTGGCTTTGGGATTCGCTGCTGCTCTGGCATGTGGATGCTTTACATTTCTGCTGGGAGGCGATCTGAATGAAATGATCCTCGCTTTTCTCGGTGCCGGTATCGGTAATTTTCTGCGGTGTAAATTGACAAAGCATCATTTTACATTATTTCTGTGCATTGTGTCCTCCGTTGCTGCCGCCTGCCTGATTTATGTGGGGGCTCTCAAGCTAGCCGAAACCTTTTTCTCCGTGTCGCTGCAGCATGAAGCAGGATATATCTGTTCAATGCTGTTTATTATTCCGGGCTTTCCATTTATCACCAGTGGTATTGATCTCGCCAAGCTGGATATGCGTTCCGGTCTGGAACGTCTGGCATATGCCATCGTGATCATTGTGGTGGCAACCATTACCGCCTGGATCATGGCATTGCTGTTCCATTTAAAGCCAATGGACTTTCCGCCATTAAAGTTATCAGCCGGAACACTTTTATTATTCCGGCTGATCACAAGCTTTGGTGGTGTATTCGGTTTCTCTATTATGTTTAACAGCCCCCGGTCCATTGCTGCCGCCGCTGCTTTTATTGGCGCCATTGCAAATACACTTCGTCTGGAACTGGTAGATTTCGTGACAATCCCGCCTGCTGCCGCTGCTTTCATCGGGGCATTGACTGCCGGTATTTTAGCATCTCTGCTCAAAAATAAACTTGGCTATCCACGAATCTCCATCACAGTTCCCGCCATCGTGATCATGGTTCCCGGTCTGTATCTTTACAAGGCAGTTTATAATCTGGGCATTATGTCTCTGACCACCTCAGCTTCCTGGTTTGCATCTGCAATGCTGATCATTATGGCCCTGCCTCTTGGTTTGATATTCGCCCGCATTATCACGGATAAGTCATTCCGTTACTGCACCTGAATCAGATCCACGATCCCTTCAGGAGATATTCGTCTCTCTTAGCTCCTACGGAAATAAATTGGATTTCGTGATCCAGCAGCTTCTCCAGCAATGCAATATATGCCTTTGCATTGTCGGGAAGCTCTTCCCAGGTTCGGCACTTGGAAATACTCTGCTGCCACCCCGGTATGGTTTCCACTACCGGTTCATATTTTTCCAGATCACAGCCTGGATCAAATCTGTCTGTCTTCTGATCTCCGTATCGATATCCGGTAATTACCGGAATTTCTGTAAACGCACTCAGCACATCCAGC
>ENA-ORRO01000981-ORRO01000981.1-human-gut-metagenome-genome-assembly--contig:-NODE-981-length-21507-cov-2.821136_pt1 | contig 21507 bp, 21 predicted proteins | sample MGYA00242176_ERZ509136 | MGnify/ENA primary metagenome ERZ509136 (study PRJEB26280, sample SAMEA2338644) | human gut metagenome | biome: human gut; feature: human-associated habitat; material: faeces...
CAAACTTGAAAATAAAGCCAAAATTTTAGAGTACAATTTGCAGTAAGCAACTAAAGTGTACCATTTCGTTTTCCTCAGAAAGAAAAAAGTAGAAAGTAGGAGAATTGTTATGAATAATAACAAACAACCGAAAAGCGAGAATGTTAAACTATAATCAAAAAAACCATGTATTGCACATGAAGTTTTTTTTATCCATATTATCAGACATGAAATACAAAATGAATACATAATACCTCTAATGACAACTGCAACGAGGTCACAAAAGTCATTATTATCTGATAATAATCCGAAAACGAATTCTGATAATATATATATTAAGATGGCGTAAAGTAAATATTCCATAACTACTATTACAAGCTTATAGATCTTGATAGTTTAGTAATGTTCAAAAAATAACTTGCGCAGCATTTGATAAAAGCTTGCTATCATTAAGGAGTACCCATTAAAAGTTGCACAAGTTATTTTTTGCATATTACTTAATATAATCATACTTGGTGGTATCTCTCGATACTTCATAAACAAACTGTTTTCGTAAGGTGCCATTCAAGTATGCTTCTTCTGAAGGTTATATCTATTATTTTTATCACTACATTAGTATAATTCTATCTCATCCTTCATCTCAAAGCTCAACCTTACCGTTGACTCATCATACTGTATGGTATTTGCAAGCACAGGCTTAGAATGTAAGGTTTGGCAATCTACAATACATTCATGTCGGCGAAGTCTGAAATTCTTCCAAGCACCACGTAAATTTCCATTAGGTTTATCTTCTAACAGTAGTGTGTCCTCTTCCTTTGCAGCCACAAATCCAAGAAGCTCCATCTTCGCATTCCAACGTAGATGCTCGCAGTCACAGAGATTATGCAGAAGTTGTTTGTTGGAATCAAGCAACAATGTCTCTAATGTGATGCCATCCTTGGCAAGGGCAACCTTTGTGTAGACGTGCCATGCGTTGGAACGGTCTTGCTCCTCTTGATACCACACCTTGATTTCGTTTTCCTTGCGCTTCAGCCTATCGGTCTCATTAAGATAAGTCTGTCGACGATTCAGCCAAGCATCTGCAGCATTCTCTTCATCATCAACTGAAGGAACGTAGGTTCTCTTGTTACATACGATGTCATACCGATATTTAAATTGTTTTGCGGATTTCTCAAGTACATCCATATTGATAACATCATAGGAAAATGCCTTTTTCACAGAGCCAAACGGAATGATGATATCAAAGAACTCCTTGTGCATACACAAGAAATCTTCACGCATGGATTTACGCAAGCGTACAAATATCTTAAAACGATTAAGATTCTCTCTATACCTATATGCGTATTCAAAGATTGATGTGGCAATGTCAACAGCCTCCTCATCGTCCTTCACGGAAATCACGATATAATTCAGCTCTTGAATTACAGATTTTAACTTTTCCCAATATCCTGCCGAATGAGTAGATTTAACATTCCACCATTCTATCTCCGAGTTGTTTTTTAGAGCTGGAGCTTCCTCAAGGAATTCTGCTTTCAAATCATCTATGTCTTTGTCAATAACATGTATCTTCTTTGCACTTGGATTACCTTGATTGTCTTTTGTGAAAGAACTAAACTCATAGAGGAAACGGAAGGCATCACGCCCCGTTTCACCGAAACCTATAACCATGCCTGTAAAAGCTGATTTAACAGTGCCTGTATTAGTGTCCTTTTCAACAAAGTTTACTGGATGGTATCTATTATCTCGTTTCAAATCTAATACAGCCAAATTGCTTGTGTCAATGATATGCACCTTGAATGCCAAAGCTCCTTCGTTGAGCATAGCCGCATTGTTCTGACTTTTTCTTGCATGGCAATAGCAGTTGAAAGAAAAGTTTTTGTAGTCTTTCTGTTTCTTCTGTATTTTTTGCAGCACAGTAACTGCTATGAGGTTATCCTTTTCTTCATCTGACAAAAAGAAAAATTCAACCTTACTCCCATTGAACTTTTTGTTTTTTCTTGTAGCAGAATTCCGCAACAAATTCTGCAATGGCATTCGTACTATCCAAGAGAAATCCAAGGCTTGGAATACTTTGAATACATCATCTATACTATGTTTCAGAATAGGATTGTCAAAAGAACGAGAAGAATTGAAAAGCAATGCCCCCATCATTTCTATATCTTCCAGATACTTATCAATTCCATTGCTGTCGGAATGAAAGAAATGACTGAAAGAAAAACGTGTAGCTGCATGACTATGCCCTTTTTCAGGCATGTTGATGAATATAATACGCTGTTTCTCTTCCTTTCTTTTCTTGTGGATACTATTTGCGAGCATCAGCGTATTGGAATTCACACCAAACATGACGTAATAATTGCAATTCAATGGCAACCAGCTACATATATACGCCTTCATCACTTTCACCCACGAAATCAAGCGGAAGCCAAACAAACGAAGAATGAAGATAGCACTAATGGCAACGGCACAGAAATGGGTTAATGCAAACAATGCCATATAGGTAGGATTACTATGAAATTTCTCATTCACTTCTATCAAGTCGGAATGAGACACGAACATCTCCATTGAGGAAAGACTAGAACGAAGTAACAAAGCGACATTACTTGCTGCACTGCCATGCTCATTGAAACCTACCATGTAAAGAATCACACCACACACCCATATCAAAAACGCTTGGATTTTCAAATGGCGGAATAGCATGACTTTTACTTTAGGCTTACATATCGAAACAGCAAATATGATAGCCAATAAAGCAATAACTATGTTAACACCATCCAACCAATTAGATTCCAATATTCTCTGAGAACAAGAATCAATACACTTTGAAAAACATTCTGCAATATGAGACGAAAAAGAATGGACTTCATTCTCTTCTGAATGACCTGTCAAAACTTGAATTGTATCAGACGGATTTACTATTAGTTGCTTCATATTCATTCTCTTTTATTTTCTTCTTACAATTTCAAATCCCAACTTCTTCACCAACTTCAGCGTCTGCATCGCCATCTCGCGGTCATACAGCTTCTCGCTTTCGGGCAGATTGCAGTAAGGTATCATGTCGGGCGTCTCTTTCTTCTGGTCGTTACGCTCTGGGCCATATGTCCAGCCTTGGTCAGTACGAGCTTTTGCCCATATCTCGTGAGCGTTCTCGGCTATGGCCTCTTGTAGTTCGGTGAGGTCGTCGTCAAGCTGTACGTCATCAAGACTTATTGGGTATGGCTCATAAACAAAGCGGTCGGTGGTGTTTACTACTACGAGGTAATGGTTGGATTGTGACCAAGCCTTAACGAATGACGAAAGTGGATAGGTGGTGAGTTCCTCTTCGGTATAAGGGTTGAAGAGCGTTATTTCATCAGACTCTATTGAAATGGAACTGATAGCTACGGCATGATTGGGCTGTGTGGTGTCTTCTGCCACGTCATGAAGTAATTGGGTATTGTCAATTACGGCTATCAGTTGGTTGCCTTTGGCTAAAAGACGAGCAATATCTTCGATTGTAGAGTCGTAACGACGGCTGACGGACAGATTGTTTTTCTCCAAGAGCCTACCTATATTATATAGGGGTATGCCTTTGTCTTTTAGCCAGCAGTTACGGTAGGCTTCATCGAGGAGCGTTTTGTGGGTCGTCTCTATGCCAAACTGATGGAGGATAAACTCTTCACACTCTATGTCGCAAAGATAGTTTTCCTTTTGCTTGGCTGCCATGGCTGTCATTGGGACAGGTTTTATTACGACAGGTTTCAAGGTTGCCATATCTTCATCCACTTCACTTGCAATGCGAATGATTTTCTGTAAATTTTCATCTTGTTCTGCAGCTTTCAACACGCGCATGGTGTCTTCAGCCGACGTGTTGCCGTCCAAGAAAGCAGACAACAGTTCATCTGATATAATAATATGCTTATCGTTCATAATGCTTTTTGTCTTTAAGTGCAACTTCGGTGAGAGCCAGTATCGCTCTTCGTTTGATATTATAGAGATTGTCCACGGTCACACATAGTTGCCGTGCCACATCTTCCGGCGTCTTGTCTTCTATCATCAGCAGACGGATCACCAAGGCGTAACGTTGGTTCTTCATCTGCCTTAGTAGAGTCTCCATATCCATTCGTGCTTGTGAGCTTTCTGCCAATGATAGCTCACGATGACTATTGTTAAGAGGTTCTTGGCTCTCGTCATCTATCACTTTCGCCTTGCTTTTCAGCAACAGGCAATGCCTTATGGCAGTGGTCTTTAGCCATTGGTAGAGCGTACTTTCAAACTTAAACGAGCGCAACTTCTTTGCGTCGTTCTCCATAAGGAGTATGTATATCTCGCTGATAATCTCATCGTAATCAACGATCTGCGCCCCGAACACTCGCCTAATGACACTAAGGAACAACGGACGGCAATCCTTGAAAAAGAATTGGGCCGTCACCTTAGGATCATGGGCGATGAGGGATGATATTATTTCTTGGTCGGTCATTTTTACACTTTATGATTAGATGTTTATCATCATTTTCCCCTTGGTTGAATTAAACTGTTGTTTTACAAACTGTCACGATCTGTGTCTATAGGCAGGAAATCCGTGATACAATCTAAGGAAATTGAACTAAATGATTGGAAATGTCTCAAGCTTATTGGAAGTTCAGAGATGGAAAACTCTATAAGAGTAACAATGTTCCCTATTTTTCTTCCGGATCTTTTTTCTTCTATAAAAGTTCTCCATTCGCTTTTAACATATGTGGACATAATATACCCTGGTTTGGTAGCAACAATTACCATGTGTGTTGCAGAATCCAATGCTTCATCTATAATTTCACCATATTCGGCATTACCTTTCTTTCGCAATTCTGTGTCAGCTAAAAAAACATTATAGTTTTGCTCTCTTAAAAACTGATATACCTTCCGTGCAAAAGGGTAGTCTTCACTCTTGCAAGAGATAAAAACATCGTATCGGATATTTGTTACATCATTTCCGCACAGGATTTCTGACTCTTTCTTGCCATATCTTTTTTTTATTTCATGTAATAGGATGACTTCTGCACTAGCAATGTCATACAGGTCAAGACGAATAGGAGAAGTTTCAAACAGAACACTTTCGATTTCCTCTAATGGGTATGCATAGTCAATAACTATTGGAATAACTTGCTTTTCTCCTTTTTCTTTTAAGGCAAAACGTATTTCTTTTTGAATATAATAAGAGGTATAACTATTTCCGACAATATGCAAAGAAACAATTGAGCCTCAAGGATTTCAGCTCTAATGTTTTGATCTTTGAACTTTCCTGGTTCGAAGCTTTCCATCTCATGAAAATATGTATAACCCGCAGAATGTAAAATACTTTTTATTTTTGAGACTGCTTCAAAATCTCTTCTGCTGGCACTAATGTATATGTCGCTATTCATTTATGATAATCTTAAATTGAGTGTCATTGCACAAACTATATTAAGCCGTATACTCTATCTGCATCAACTTCAACGGTAAAATCAGAGTGAGAAGAATTTCTTTTCGTTAAGTGTAATCCATATCTCTGATTCAATTTGTTAATAGTATAATTAAATATTTTAGTCTTTTTGATGTCTTCCTCTATATAATAATCCTTTATGAATTTTCCGAGAGCTCCAATTATCATTCCTGTAGGTCTCAAACCAGCCCCAACGCCAGCACCATTTACCGCTCCTTTTGCAGAATCTTTTATACCATAAAATAGTTCTAACAATTCAGCAACTGGTATCTCACCAACAAAGCAATTTCTTTCATAATCTCTCTTTAGAGTTAAATTTAGCCCATTATGGATAGATAGGGTAATAACAGATTTATCTGCTGATATTTGTATTTTTGGCTCAATGTCTACTGATGTTTTTGTATAACAATCTTTCTTGCTCATTCTTTCAACTCCAATCCATGAAGCGAGATTGTTGAGTAATTTATCACATTGCCCTTCATCGTTAATGTCAATATAATCAACATTGTCAAAATGGAATTTAAACCATTTACGAAGTCCTTTCTTATCAACAACAGCAGGGACTATCCTTTTTCCTTCATCTTCAGCATAAAGAACCTCTCGTTTCGTCCATTTTGAGTTTATCGAATTATCAGAAAGCATGAAGAGAACAACTTTTGATTCTTCAATAGCATTGACAATCACTTCCTCGAATTGAGAACCGCTTTCTATGCCCTCAGAATCTATCCAACAAGTCGTTTTTAATTCTTGTTCGATTCTTTTGACAAATGGGAAAACGATATTTTTATCAAGTCTAGAATAGCTTATAAATATAGGTTTAGAGTTTTCCATTTCGCATATAGTCTATATCGCATAAATGTTACTATAATTCATGGCCACACTCCGAGCAGAACCTCTGCCCATTCTTCACTTCCGCTCCACACCCCGGGCATTTCTTTGCGTTCTTTGCCTTGTCGATGCTACCGTCCGCTTTGGCTTGCTTATAGGCGGCTTTGCCTTCTTTTACCATATCCTTGATGTTCGACTCCTTGATGATGTTGCGGATGATGTGCTTGGTGTCGTCAGATTCTGAAACTTTTAGAGTGCCGTCTGGTTGCATCATTCGGGTGATGAGTTTAAGGTAGATGATGGCGGAGACATATACTATGGTATATCCAAGGGCGGCGTTTAGAGCAATGGCGGCTGCCGTTCCAATTCCTGGAATGATAGACAAGATTGATGAATCAACAAGTACTGCAATAAAAGCCCCTGCATTTGTTATCAAATTTGTGACGATGGCAGAGCCAATAAACTTTGCCGTGTTCTCCGACATGGAGATACCCAGTGTCTTGTTGATCTTGACGTATGTTGCCCACACGAAACCTGCTTGAGTCAAAGCCGCAGCCACGCCTGCAAATCCTGGCGCAACACCAGCCACGCCACTTGCTATAGCTGCAGCTATGGCATAACCGCTGATAGTCTCACTGATACAGGCAATCTTTGTTCCGTCGAGAGAGCCTTGCATCGCCTTGTCAAGTTCCTGACAGGCTTTTGCTAAAAATGGAGCTATATTCATTATATGAGTATTTTTCTTTGTTTATAGTTTATGTCCGCAATGCTGACAGAACTTCCATGATGCATCTATCGCCTTATGACAATGAGGGCATATGGGATTGTTCTTGATCATGTTCTGATAATCTTCGCTCTCTACCCATTTCAACATCTCTCTGACACGAACAGATGTAAAAGGATGGTCTTGATCCATCACTGCGTAGGTCTGCAATGTCTTGTTCCATAGTCCATTCTTGCAGAAAGCGTCATAAAGGTCAGCTTGCTCAGCCAGTTCTTCGAGATTAAGTTCTGAAGTGATTGACTTTGGACCGCCAGCCAAGCGTGCCAACATTGATGCAGTAGCCTTTGGCCCAACGATATAGGCTGCTGCACGGTCGCAACTCAATTCACTCTTGCGTTGCCAATACATCAAGGCATAGTGGATAGGCACGGCAAGTTTTGCCAACGCCTCGAACATGCCAGAAGCGTTGGCAATAATCTGTGCCAATGTATGATAGAGCATATGGCGACAAGCTATATGTCCACACTCATGAGCCACAACACCAATGAGTTCTTCCTCCGACATCATGTCTACCAAAGCAGATGTGATAGTGATGGCTGTCTGTGTGTCGCCAAAAGCATAGGCATTGGGTGACGGATTCATCTCTAAGTAAAACTCTGGTTCTTTAATTTCCAACCGCTCGCAAATGGGAGGAAGAATATTATAGAGTCGTGGCAACTGTGTGGGTGACAACTTCACCTTTGAAGCCATGTTCAGTCCCGTCTGTAACTGCTCTGCTCCTACGTCCATTACTTTCTTTACAATGGTTGAAAGCATGGGGATGGCTTTCAATGCCTTTAATGCTGCCGCATCTTCCGGGTGTATAAATTCTGTATATTGCATTGTTGGTTTCTGTTATTTAAAAAAGTTTCAATAATTTCAATAAAAATCTTACGCACTGAAGAATAAGCAAGTTTCTTCTTCTCTCATTTACCCGATTTTTTGTATAAAGTCGTTCGGTATATAAGCCGTTGCTACATTGCAAACACCTTCAAGAACCACAAAAACACGTTGCTGTCCTGCTGCTCTGCCTACACGTCCTACGACTCCTGTGAAAGCTCCATCAATAACTCTCACCAAGTCACCACTTTTGAAATGGCAACGCTCTGTCGGCAGAACCATGATATGTTCACTGTTCACGCTTGTCAACTTGATGAAATTAAGCATTTCGTTGTCAGGAATGGTGACGGGTGGGTTCTTTCCTGTTTCCTTTTCTAAAGGCTTCGTTTTGTCCGTGTAGTATTTTAGCCATTTGGCAGTAAGAGCAGGTTCTTTCACGAACTCGTGCGTTTTCTCACGAGTCATGTAGGCAAAAATAATATTGGGAAGCATTGGTTCACTTATGTGTTTACGCTTCCCATTTATTTCTTTAATGACATTGTGCATTGGCAAATATGTCTCAATATTCTTAGCCCTTAGATATCCAAGGGCTTTCTCCGTTCTACCATAAGTGGCACGTAGAACATACCATTGTTTCTTTCCTCCAGGCGCACAATTCGAGGACACCCCTGTATTGGAGTTCTTAGTCTCTTGACTTTGAACTTTGGGGGAGGTGCAAGAGGCAAATCCTGCACAGGAGGGATTTTCACCGCCTCGTCGGGTGTCAGCATTAGGCAATGCGTCCATATTATTTTTCTATCGTATAGAAAACAAAAAGCGTAAAAGCGACGACTACAGTCTGGCTATACGGTCTACATGCAAAGGTATAAAAAATAATTGGGAAAACGAAAAAGAAAAGTAGACATTTTTTTATGTTTTGTGGTTCATTTAAGAGAAATTAAGTGATTCCGCTTAAGGAGTTTTGTTTAAAGTCTAAAATAAGGTTCATCCGGAATATGGAGTGATAGAATATCTAAAGGGGTTTTAACAAAAACAATAAAAACCCCCAACAGTATTTTCATGAAGCCTTTGGCTTTACATTGTTTGCTGTAATTCTCTGTCCGAGAGCAAGCTCTCTTCCATAGACTTACAGCAAACAATGTCGCAGAGCATGCTCTGCTTCCTGAAAATACAGTTGGGCGATATACATGAAAAACATTACCTCAATTTGGTGTGCAAAGTTACATATTACAAATTTTGCCAGAATGTTTTTTCTGTTTATCGCTCTCTGTCGTTGGCAAGAGGAACGGAGTGACTCTTCGAGGAGTTTAAGGTGTGGGCGCCAGAGAGCTTGCTCTCATAAGAACACGCCTTGAACGACGACAAAAGCCGAAGGCTTGCAAACGACAGAGGGTGTTTTTGTGGTTTTTGTATAAGCGTTGGACAGAATCTCCTGTTTACATCACTCCAAATATCGGATGAGCCAATATCCTACGAATATCTTATGCTGCAAAAGTATCTTCATATCCGTTCTTGAATTTTATACAATTCATATGTTCGCTTCGCACTTGTTGATTGGCAATTGATATGTCGTTCCGTTCGAAGAAATAATACGATAGCCAACACGCACGAGAGTATATCCGCTATCGGTTGCGCTATGGATATTCCGTCTAATTGAAACCACCGGACTAACAATATCAAACACGGAATAAAGATAAGACCTTGACGGCTAATTGACAGTATTAAAGCGCTGGGTATGCTACTTTAAGGGGAGCATATCTCGAATGGCATCCAAAATAGGAACCGCCGTATGCCGAACGGCACGTACGGTGGTTATGCCAACGTTGGCATTTCGGTGGTGTGAGAGATCGGTAAATACGAAAGTAGGAGATAAACACCTATGATTAGAGTTTACCTCCTACTCGATTCATTCTCATTTTCATCAACTGTAAGATGGTAAGAGGCAAATTGCCAATAATAATTATTAAAGGTGTAGGCAAAGTGTGACAAGTATCAGAAAAAAATGTGTACCTTTGCACACATATTGACTGAACATATGCACGGCATAGACATCAAAGAGGACGAACTGTTGGCGATGGGCGGCGGCATACTCGACACGCTGCTCATAGACCGCACCACAGGTGAGAATATCATCTGGGCAACGGATGACTATGCCCATCTGGGGGATGGCTACACTTTCCACAACCATATCACAGTAGAGCAAATAACAGGCGAGCACCACAACGTGATTCAGCCGCGAGTGTCAAAGAGCGAGGAAGAGCGCAAACTAAGGGTACGGAAGATGGCTGAGGTGTTCACGCCCTCATGGGTGTGCAACAAGATGAACAACGGCGTGGACGAAGCGTGGTTCAAGCGCAGTCCTGTGTTCAACGTGCCTCACGATGAAGGGCAGCGGCACTGGTGGGAGCCAACGAAGGAGAAGATTGTCTTTCCTGAAACGTTGAGCGATGACGAGCAAAAGTCCGGTAAGCACAAGACTTGGCAGGAGTACGTCAGGATGGGCGTGATAGAAATCACCTGTGGCGAGGCTCCGTTTCTTACCAGCCGCTACGACACGGTGAGTGGCGAGGCCATCACAGACCTGAGCAAGCGCATCGGCTGGCTCGACAGGAAGATGCGAATAGTCAACGAGAACACCGATAGTGAAGCTGACTGGCTGCATTGGACGTGCATGGCCTACAAAGGTACGCTCGGCTATGAGTGGCAGGGCGACAATATAGAAACGAAAGAATTGATAAACAATGAATACAGAAGTGCTGCTTGATGTATGGTGTGGAACCAGGAAAGAGTTGTTCGACTTGGAAGAATGGCTTGACATTGATGCGTTCGATGATGTTGACGATGACGGCAACGTTTTCCATGTAGCAGAGCATGATATATACAAGAAGCAATACGAAATCATCGTCAGCGCAATGGGAACGATGAATGCTGACTCCGTGTTCTATGATTGGAGCAACTTCAACTTTGAAATTGTATCTGATGACGGATTTACGCAGGTTCTGACAAATGTGCCACAAGCATACATGCGAAAAAGCATCCGCAAGGCGTTCAACAATTTTCTTGGAAGATTCAAATTGGGTAGCTCCGAAATGAACAATTGGGAATGGAACGTGTCGTAGTTAACAATACAGAAAAACTACAATCAAATGACAACCAACAATGGCAAAGAAGAAACAAATACAAGATATAAGATTGGCCGACTTCCCTGAAGAAGAGGGTAAGCAGAACGGCATGAACGTACGGATATATGGCGAGACGAGCTATGAGAACCAGATGGCGGTGCTGAGCCACTATCTGCATAACGGAGGCATCGAGGGCAACGACATTGAGGCACGCGAACAGCGAGAGGAAGTCGTGGCCGCAATACTCGAATTTTTGGAGCGTAAGAAGAGCCTGCAACCAAACCTCGATTTTGAGCCGACGGAGGAATTGGCTTGGATGGCGGCAGAAAATCCCGCAGAATACAACCTGTTTGCAGATTTCTTTCAAGTACCATTTCCTGACCCAGAACAGCCGCGTTTTACGTTCATAGATTTGTTCGCTGGCATGGGAGGCTTCCGCTTGGCGATGCAAGCGCAGGGAGGCAAGTGCGTATTTTCATCTGAGTGGAACAAGTACGCCCAAAAGACCTATCTTGCCAACTTTGGCGAGATGCCGTTTGGCGACATCACTAAAGAGGCAACAAAGAATTATATCCCTCAGCAATTCGATATTCTATGCGCGGGCTTCCCGTGTCAGCCATTCTCTATCGCTGGCGTATCGAAGAAAAAGAGTCTTGGACGCGAGACGGGCTTCAAAGATAAGACACAGGGAACTTTGTTCTTCGATGTGGCCGACATCATCAACCGCCATCGCCCCAAGGCTTTCTATCTGGAGAACGTCAAGAACCTCACCTCGCATGACAAAGGAAATACGTTCCGCGTAATCCGTGAGACGCTGGAGGAATTGAACTACTCCATCCACTATCAGGTGATGGATGGTCAGTCCTATGTACCACAGCATCGCGAGCGTATCATGATTGTCGGCTTCGACCGCAATCATTTCCACGGAGAGGAACAGTTCACGTTCCCTGAACAGCATGAGGCGACAAGGGCAATACAGGAGATACTTGACCCGAACATTGATCCGAAATACACTTTGAGCGATAAACTCTGGTCGTACCTCCAGGCATACGCAGAGAAGCACAAGGCAAAGGGCAACGGCTTCGGTTTCGGCCTCGTAGACCTCAACGGAATCAGCCGCACGCTCAGCGCACGCTATTACAAGGACGGTTCGGAAATCCTTATTCCGCAAGGCGAGGGCGTGAATCCTCGCAAACTCTCCCCAAGGGAATGTGCCCGACTGATGGGCTATCCCGATAACTACAGGCTCGACCAAGTTTCCGATGTTCAGGCATACCGCCAGTGCGGAAACTCCGTCATCGTGCCGCTTATCACCGCAGTTTCAGAACAAATCATAAGAACTATCAACGAATATGAGCGAAATATCTAACGCAGCGATTCAGAGCGTGCGGCAGTCGCGAGCCGCCTGGTGCCGATTCATCACAGGCAATGACACTGGCACTACAGGGAGCCATCAGGCAGGTTTCTACATTCCCAAGTGCGCATCGGCTTTGCTTTTCGACGAGCCAGGACGCAAGGGCGAGAACAAGGAAAAGACTGTGCAGATAAAGTGGCAGGACGATTTCACGACTGAAAGCTGCATGAAGTATTATGGGCAGCGAACACGCAACGAATACCGCATCACACGCTTTGGTCGCAACTTCCCATTCTTGCAGGATGAAAACGTGGGCGACCTGCTCATCATCGCTAAGTTCACCGAAGAGGATTATGCTGGCTATGTGCTGAGTTCCGATGAGGACATTGACGAGTTCTTTGCCTATTTCAATCTTGCCCCAGACGAGACCAACCAACTCATAGACATCGATGGAAGCGTAAAACCCGACGAGAAGATAGCTCAACTTTTGCAGAGTTTCGTTGCACAGTTCAACAACTTTCCAGAAACCCGACAGATGGCACAAGGGGCCAGAGATTGTTACAACAATGCTTATGGCATCGCTGAAAACGCTCTTCGCAAAAAACCTGACGAAGTGCTGCTGAATTGGGTGGACACAGAATACCGCCTCTTCAAGTGCATGGAAGAAAAGGTCTATGCCGACGTTATCAGCAAGCCATTCGACAGTATCGACGCTTTCGTGCAGATTGCCAACGAAGTACTGAACCGCCGGAAATCTCGTGCAGGAAAGTCGCTCGAACACCATTTAGCCGACATTTTTACACATAACGAACTTGTGTTTGAGGAGCAAGCCATCACAGAAGACAACAAGAAACCTGACTTCCTGTTTCCCAACGGCGAGTGCTATCACAATATGCAATTCCCAGCTGACGATTTGATAGTGCTTGGCGCAAAGACCACCTGCAAAGACCGATGGCGGCAGGTATTGACCGAGGCCGACCGTGTGGATGTGAAATATCTCTTCACGCTCCAGCAAGGAATCTCCAAAAACCAGCTGAAAGAGATGCATGACTCTCGCCTGACGCTCGTCGTTCCCCACAAGTACATTGCCAGTTTCCCGCAGGAATATCAGAGCGAAATCAGTGACCTCACGAGATTCATCAGTCTTGTCAGACAAAAGCAGGAACACCTGCCCAAACACTATATATTGTTTTGACGACATGCAGCAAACATCCACTATACATATTCCGTCGAAATGGTTCACTGCCGGTTGCTCCAACCTGTTTGGCCCATTCAGAAAGGAAATGTTGAGGGGATGATTAAGCAAATGTAAAAAGATGTATCGCTTCGCCGATTACTATATCAAGTACAAGCACGACTTCGGCCCGCATGAGTGGGACGACAGACAGCGGCATCTGGATGCTCTCTTCGAAACCGACGAGAGCATTGCGTTTGTTGTGGGCGAGGATGAGAAGAAGAAGGTTTACAAGCACAGAGTGTATCGCTTGAAGGCTGCATCAGGCATCATCGTGATGCGCTTTGCCAATGATATCGACCTACCTGTGGAGCGTGACTTCAAGCCACGCTGGCCGACGGATTCACTCGCTCGGAAATCATCGAAGGGCATTTCAAGGACAAAAACGGCCAGTGGCTGAGCCGCCAATGGCTGCAGAGCTTCGCCGAGCACACGCCGATTTATTGGTGGCTCTTTCCGCTGAGCTTCGTGGGCGTATCGGCTGTAGTTGTTCTTACGGTAGTGGCACAGTCGTGGCGCGTAGCCACGGAGAACCCGGTGGAGAGCATAAAGACGGAGTAATATGAATTAAGCCCAAATTTAGATAGTAGAGAACCTACCACGCTAACCCTCATTTTGCGGGTTAGCGTGGTAAGTTCATAAAAGTCGGCATTACTGTAAGAAATCGTCGTTGCTTACCTTTACGCCAAATGGTCCATAGTGGCTCAGGAGAGGTTGTCTATCCACGGACAATCTCTCCAGAGCCCTAATTTCTCGTCTACTTGTCAACTTAAAAAAAACTTACATAAACATCTTTCCCCAGGGGTAGCTTCCCGGCTTTAGAATAATTTCCGTTTCGCCATGTCTCATGCCGACAACACCCGGGCTGAATTCGTATATTATTTCAAATTCCGTCCATTTTATGTGGCTGAGAATGGAGAAGGCTGTTGCTCCGCCTTCTATTATCAGATAGCGTGGCATGGACGTGTTGATGAGTTCCTTTGTCGCTTCTCCCATAACGTCTCTTAGTCTTATGGCGTATTCGGAACCCTTGAACTCATGGTTTCCTATCCGGATGATAAGGGCGTCTGTCAGAAGATACCTTTTCCCCATTTCCTCGATCCAGTCCTTCGGGGATGCTCCTTCAAATACGCTTTCGGGCATGGTGGCTTCTTGCGCATGCAGCCTCTTCATCATGTCAGTCTGCATGATGGATTTCCCTTGTGTGCTTCCGGAAACGACAAGAATCTTTTCCTCGCCTTTCCTTGTCGAAATCTCATGCCGTTTACTGTCCTTCTCCCTTTCCCTTTTCAGCTTGTGGTGTATTAGAGTCTCAAACAGGTCGGCTCCGCCAGCCAGGAGCATGTCTTTGTTGCTCTTGTCAATTTGTCTTATGATGTCATCCTCAGATGCCGCTTCGGCAACAAATATTTCTCCTTTTCCATAATCGTGCAAGGAGCCTTCCACGGGAAGAATACGGCATTTGGCGGCTGCTTTTCCGCTATGTTCGAGTATGAGTCGTAGAGGGTCAGACGAGGTAGCTGGAAACTCAGGGTCTTTTCTGAACATCGTGTCGGAAAGTCTTTCTTCGTTGATGAAGTATTCTCCCTTTCTTATTATCCTTCCCTTTGAAGGGTTTTGCGGCAAGAGCAAGGAGCTGTTGCATCCTAATTGTTCCATTATGATGCTTAACTCGCTTGCTATATGTCCTCTCAATACGGAGTCTGTCTTCTTGAATATCGTTATCTTGTCGGCATCGTTTGCCGCAACGCTTCTTCTTATGTTTTCGCAAATCCGTCTTGTTTCTTCACACGCCTTGTCGTGGCTCATCGACCGCACGTCGGTTGCATATACCACGACCTCCGTATCGGGGAAAGTCTTTCCCGCCACACCTGTTATAAGCGAGGTTGTCATGCCATATAGCAGGGCTGTTCCAGCTATTTCCGCAGCCCCTGTTATGTCGTCCGCCAATACTAAAATCATGTCCTCGTCAAATTCTTTTACTTCTTGTTCTTAGCCATTTTTGTGGCATAGTCTATGGAGAGCAGCATGGCGTCGGGACTTGCCACGCCCTTTCCTGCCACATCAAATGCCGTGCCGTGGTCAACAGACACGCGGATGATAGGAAGTCCGAGAGTAATGTTCACCCCCTTTGCCGTAGACATCTTGCCCGTCTCCTTGTCCCAGTTGAATCCGACTACTTTGAAAGGAATATGTCCCTGGTCGTGATACATAGCCACGCATCCGTCATATTTTCCGCATTTGGCTTTGGCAAATAGCGTGTCGGGCGGCACGGGACCTTCCACGTTGAAGCCTCTTGCCTTCAGCTCTTCTACCGCAGGAGCAATCTCGAGCCTTTCCTCGTCGCCGAAAAGTCCGCCGTCGCTTGCATGAGGGTTGAGGCCTGCTATACCTATTTTCGGATTCTCAATTCCGAATTTTCTGCAGGCGTCGGTTATCAGCTCCGTAACGTCGATGATACGCTCCTTCTTCACCAGGTCGCATGCCTTTCGAAGAGGCACGTGGGTCGACACGTGGATTACTCTCAGAAACTCGTCAGCCAGAAGCATGGCATACTTCTTGGTATGTGTGAAATGCGCATAAATCTCCGTATGTCCGTCAAAATGATGTCCGGCAAGGTTGAGTGCCTCCTTGTTGAGAGGCGCCGTCACGGTGCCGTCCACTTTGTTCTCCATCGCCAGCTCTATTGCCTTTATTACCGACTGGAAGGCGGCGTTGCCACATTGTACGGCAACCTTGCCTTGCTCGAACGAGCTCATGTCGATGAGGTTGAGGTCGAAGACATCCACCGTACCCGGTTCAAACAGCGCCTCGTCCACATCCTTCACGGCATGAATGCAAAGTCCCGAGCCCTGCTGTCTTGCCACGTATTCCATCACGGCGGCATCGCCCGTTACTATAGGGTTGCATTTCTCGAATGTCTCTTTCAGGCTGAGGGCTTGCAGGATGATTTCAGGACCGATACCTGCCGGGTCGCCCATCGTTATAGCCAATATTGGTTTTCCGTTTTTCATCATTTCCGTTGCTTAAATCAATTTATATTGTCTGCCGTTATTTATTCTTTTTCTTCTCTTCCAGGTATCCGTATATGGTCAGCTCCTTGTCGGCAAGCGGCGTGTGGAAGAACAGACTTGCCACGTAGCCAACCACGAGCACGACAAGATGGCTGTATACGCCAAGCATATACTTGTGGTGGGTAAAGTTCCAGTCGCCGAGGTCGAGAATCATTCCGTCGCCGTATTTCGTGGAGGTAAGTACCGCATATGCCGTATATAGAATGGCGGCAGCAATACCTATGTAGAGTCCCTGCCAGTTGGCGCGTCGGCTGAACAGTCCGAGCAGGAATATTCCCACGATGCCGGCAGACAGGATGGCATAGAGTCCGAACAGGGTGCCCAGCACGCCTTCGCCTCCCCATGCCACATAGAGCAGGGCGCAGCAGATGGCTCCCAATCCAGTTACGATTACCGCCCAGCGGCCCACCTTCATCTTCTGCTTGTCGCTAACGTTTTTTCTGAATCTGCCGTAGTAGTCCTCTACGACGATGGCTGAGATACAGTTTATGTCGGCGTCGATACTCGATATGGCTCCTGCTATGAGGGCTGCCAGAATGAGTCCGGTAATGCCGACAGGCATCTCCGTGGCGATGAAGTAGGGGAACACTTCGTCGCTCTTTATCCCCTCGGGCAGCACGCCGCTGTTGATATGGTAGTATGCGAAGAGGCATGTGCCTACAAACATGAATAAGGCCCATGTAGGCACGCTAAGGAATATTCCGAGATATGAGGCGCGTTTTGCGCTTCTGTCGTCGCGTGCCGTCAGATAGCGTTGCACGATACTCTGGTCGGTTCCGTATTTCTGCAGTGCGTAGAAGATACCGTTCAGAACCATCACGAGGAACGTGAGGTGTGTCAGGTCCATGTCGTATGGTCCGAAGTCAATCTTCTTGTATTCCCCGGCTATGCGGAATATCTCCGCCGGTCCGCCGTCGGTAAGATAGAACAGTATGCCCACGGCGAGCAGACCACCTATGATAAGCAGGAAGCCCTGTATCACGTCCATCCAGATGATGGCTTCCATTCCGCCGAAGAATGTCATCACGATGACCACTACGCCGATAATCACGATTACCCATCTGATGTCCATTCCTCCCACGAACATCGCCATGGCGAGGGCGAGCAGATAGAGTATTGTGCCCATCTTGGAGAAATGCTCAAGCACGAAGGCGAAGGAGCTGTACAGACGTGCGAAGGGTCCGAAGCGTCGTTCGAAATACTCGTAGGTGCTCAGTCGGATAACCTTTCTGTAGAGAGGCACGATGAATCCTATCAGGCAGACCAGCACGATAGGCACCATCAGCCCCTGCACGAGCAGAATCCAGTTGCCGGCGTATGCGTTTCCGGGATATGCGAGAAACGTCACGCTGCTGATGATGGTAGCAAACATCGACATTCCTACCGCCCATGACGGTATGTTGCCGTTGGCGGCGAAGTATGTGTCGGTAGTCTTCTGGTTTCTTGAGAAATAGAAGCCTACGCATAGAGCTAATATGATTGAAGCCACTATGATGGCTATGTCAATCCAATGGAGAGATGATGTTTCCATATATATTAAGGTGTTATATTATTATGTTATTAGTCGGTAGTCATCCGGGTTAGATATATTCCTTAATCTCTTTCCTTATTCTTTCTGCGGTCTCGTCGTCAAGTTCCGTAAGCGGCGGCAGCATGTATGTCTCGCAAAGTCCGTATTCTTTCATTATCACCTTTAGTCCGGCGAGCGACTGTCCCAGGGTGAGTCCCGTGGTGTTGATCTTTCCCACGCGTATCGTTTCCTGCTGAAGTCTTTCTGCCGTAGCCTCGTCGCCGTTGATGCCAGCCTCGAACAGATCGTTGTAAGCCTTTGGCATGAAGTTACCTACGCTCGGCACGATACCGTCGGCTCCAAGCTTCAGGGCATGTGCTGAGTTGGCTGCACATCCGCAGAAGTATGCAAAGTCGTCCCTGTCGGCAAACATCCTCAGCGCCTCTTCCATGCGCTCCAGGTTGTTCTCTGAATCCTTCAGTCCTACTATGTTAGGATGATGGCTTAGTCTCTCGATGATGTCGAGCGGAATGCTCATGTGTGTCGTTATGGTAATGTTGTAGAGCATAAGCGGCACGCTTAGACTGTCGGCAAGGTCCTTGTAGTATTTGTACATCTGCTCTGGCGTCAGGGCGTAGTAGCTTGGAAGCGTGGCTGCAATCACGTCAGCCCCAGCCTCTACGAAGAGCCTTGCGGCCTCCATCTGTTCGTCGATGCAGTTTCCTGCGAGTCCGGCGTATATCGTAATGCGTCCTGCAGCAGCCTTGCTTGCCGCCTTTATCATTTCTGTTCCTTGTTTAGTAGATACGGAGTTTCCTTCTCCAGTCGTTCCCATTATGAGGGCGGATACGTTGTTCCGGGCAAAGTTGTTGATGATTCTTTCTACGGCTTCCGTGTCGATATTACCTTCCTTTGTAATAGGTGTCACCATGGGAACAACAACTCCATGGTATTTCTCGTTGATTTTCATTTCTTTTGTATATGTTATTAGTTTGTTTATATAGTTTCGCAATTTGCTCACCAGTTGACTCGTCAACTTGTCTGCTTGTCAACTGATGTATATAATAAGATGACTCGCAAATTGTATAAATGTACTCCTTTTTATGCCGAATTAAGGTAAACTTATGGTCATTTATTTTTTTATTGCGATAAAATATGTATTTTTGCATGGTATTTAAGCATGTCGTGACATGAATTAACAATTAGATAAAATATAATGATTATGAAAAAACTCTTTTTGCTCGTCATAGGTCTTGTAATGACGGTAGTGGCAAATGCCCAGTTTGAGCAGGGCAAGTATTATTGTAACGGTTCGCTTACTGGTATCGGACTCAGCTATAGCGGAACGGAGAAGCTGAATCTCGGCATAGAGGCGAAAGGCGGATATCTCGTGGCAGACAACTGGATGGTTCTTGCCATGGCGGGATATGAGCATAGCGGACTGGACGGCGTTGACGATAAGTTTCATGCCGGTCTGGGAGGCCGCTTCTATATTGTAGAAAACGGTCTGTATATGGGTGTCAACACAAAGCTCGTGCATGGCGGTTCGGGCTATAACGACCTCATGCCGGGCATAGAGCTCGGCTATGCCTTCTTCCTTGGCAAGAGCGTCACGATAGAGCCGTCGGTATATTATGACCAGTCTATAAAGAACCATTCCGACTATTCGAAGGTAGGATTGAAGATTGGTGTGGGTATTTATCTTTAAGACAAGTAGACAAGTTAACTAAAAAACAAAAAAACATATGTATACAGTTGATGAATTGGAAGACAAGCTCATAGACCTGTCTTTCGCAGAGGATATTGGTGATGGTGACCATACCACCTTGTGTTGCATTCCGGAAGACGCCATGGGCAAGTCGCATCTCCTTATAAAGGAAGACGGCATCCTGGCTGGCGTGGAAGTGGCAAAGAAAGTGTTCGCGAGATTCGACGACACAATGAAGGTGGAGGTGCTCATACAGGACGGGGCACACGTGAAGAAGGGCGACATAGCGATGGTCGTTACGGGCAAAGTGCGCTCTCTGCTGCAGACCGAGCGTCTGATGCTGAACATAATGCAGCGAATGAGCGGTATCGCCACGATGACAAACAAGTATGTGGAGAAGCTGAAGGGCACGAAGACCCATGTGCTCGACACGCGCAAGACCACTCCCGGAATGCGCATGCTGGAGAAGCAGGCCGTGAAGATAGGCGGAGGAATGAACCATCGTATCGGACTCTTCGACATGATTCTGCTAAAAGACAACCACGTGGACTTTGCCGGAGGCATAACGAACGCCATAGACCGTTGCCACAAATATCTTGAGGAGAAGGGTCTGAAGCTGAAGATAGAGATAGAGGTGAGAAACTTCGATGAGCTGCAGCAGGTAATCGACCACGGCGGCGTAGACCGCATCATGCTCGACAACTTCTCCGTTGCCGACACCCGGAAGGCTGTCGAGATTATAGCAGGACGCTTCGAGACCGAGTCGAGCGGCGGCATAACGTTCGACACGATACGCCAGTATGCCGAGTGTGGCGTGGATTTCATCTCCGTAGGTGCCCTCACGCATTCGGTAAAGGGACTCGACATGAGCTTCAAGGCTTGTTAGGAAACTGTTTACCTGAAATATTAAAGAAAAAGACTATGAAGAAGATCATTCTATCATTAATCCTTTGTGCCGGCGTGCTACAGGCATTCGCCTGCACAAACTTTATCGTCGGAAAGAAGGCAAGTGCCGACGGTTCCGTAATCTGCTCCTATAATGCCGACGACTACGGCATGTTCATCAACCTATGCCATTTCCCTGCCGGAAAACATGCCAAGGGCGAGATGAGACAGATCTACGACTGGGACACGAACGAGTATCACGGAGAGATTCCGGAGGCTGCCGAGACGTATAACGTTATCGGAAACATCAACGAATACCAGGTGACCATCGGGGAGACCACTTTCGGCGGACGAGAGGAGATGGTAGACCCGTCGGGCATCCTCGACTACGGCTCGTTGATATACATAGCCCTGCAACGCTCCAAGACGGCACGCGAGGCAATCTCCGTAATGACGAACCTCGTGGAGACCTATGGCTACTGCTCCGAAGGCGAAACGTTCACGATCTGCGACCCCAACGAGGCGTGGATAATGGAGATGATGGGCAAGGGTCCGGGTAGCAAGGGAGTAGTATGGGTTGCCGTGCGCATCCCCGACGATGCCATCTGCGCCCACGCCAACCAGAGCCGCATACGCACCTTCGACCAGAAGGACAAGAAGAACGTGATGTTCTCCAAAGACTGCATCAAGTATGCGCGCCGCATGGGATGGTTCTCGGGCAAGGACCAGGACTTCAGCTTCTGCGACACATATGCCAAGCCCGACTTCGGCGG
>ENA-ORRO01000986-ORRO01000986.1-human-gut-metagenome-genome-assembly--contig:-NODE-986-length-21482-cov-3.998647_pt1 | contig 21482 bp, 20 predicted proteins | sample MGYA00242176_ERZ509136 | MGnify/ENA primary metagenome ERZ509136 (study PRJEB26280, sample SAMEA2338644) | human gut metagenome | biome: human gut; feature: human-associated habitat; material: faeces...
ACCAAGAAGGCTTCCAAGATCGCTTCCGAAGGCGTCTCCCTGGCTATCGTCGAAAACGGCGTGGGCGTCGTGCTGCTCAAACGCCTGGAAGACGCCCTGCGCGACCGCGACGACATCCACGCGGTCATCCTGGGGACGGCCATCAACAACGACGGCAATTCCAAGGTCGCCTATTCCGCGCCCAGCCTCGAAGGCCAGAGCGAAGTCATCGCCGAGGCCCGGGGCGTCAGCGGCGTCGATCCCGCCACCATCGCCTATGTGGAAGGGCACGGTACCGGCACCTATCTCGGTGACCCGCTGGAGGTCGAGGCCCTGAACCGCATCTACTCCCGCAACAACCCCGCACGCGGTTATTGCGCTCTGGGATCGGTCAAGAGCAACGTCGGCCATCTGGAAGTGGCGGGGGGGGGGTGGCCAGCCTCATCAAGGCCATCCTTTCCATCAAGCACGCCCGGATTGCCCCTACCTGCCATTTCAACAGCCCCAACCCCCGTATCGATTTCGCGTCCACCCCCTTCTTCGTCAACAAGACGGCCATCGACTGGCCGCAGGGCTTCTCCCCCCGGCGTGCCGCCGTCAGCTCTTTCGGTGTGGGCGGGACCAATGCCCACCTGATCCTCGAGGAAGCGCCGCAGCGGGAAGGCTCCCGCAGTGCGGGGGCTGTCGCCAACCCTCTGATGGTGGTCTCCGCCAGGAGCGAAAAGGCCCTGAAGGAACTGGCAGGACGCTATGGGGAATTCCTGGCCGGGCAGGATGCCGACGGTCTCGATCTGGCCGACTTCTGCCATACCACACAGGAAGGCCGGGAACATCATGCCGTCCGTCTCGCCGTGGTAGGCGAGAGCCTGGAAGAACTGCGCTCCGGCCTTGACGCGGCGATGACGCACGAGGAGTGGACCACCACGAACACGGGCGACGAACACAGGCCCGTTTTCCTCTTCACCGGTCAGGGGGCGCAACGTTCGGGCATGGGGAAGGAACTCTACCAGGCGCAGCCGTGCTTCCGTGCGGAGCTCGACCGCTGCGCCCGCCTTTTCGACCCTCTGCTGCCCGAGCCCCTGCTGCGCGTCATGTGGGACGCCGACAAGGCCGCGCTGCTCGACAACACCGCCTTCACCCAGCCGGCCCTGTTCAGTCTGGAATATGCCCTTGCCCGGATGTGGCAGTCCTTCGGTATCCAGCCTCTGGTCGCTGCCGGGCACAGCATCGGTGAATATGTGGCCGCGACCCTGGCAGGCGTGTTCAGCCTGGAGGATGCCGCACGTCTTGTGGCCGCACGGGGGCGCCTCATCGCCTCCCTGCCCGCCGGGGGCGGCATGAGCGCCGTGCTGGCCTCCGAAAAGGACGTCCTCGCCCTGCTCGCCGCCTGCGGCACGCCGGAACGGACAGGCATCGCCGCCGTCAACGGCTCCACGCAGACCGTCCTGTCGGGCCCGCTGGAAGACCTTGCCCGCATCGCCGACAAGGCCGGGAGCCTGGGCATCAGCATCCGCCACCTGCCGGTCTCCCATGCCTTCCATTCTTCCCTGATGGATCCCATCCTCGACGACTTCGCCCGTGTGGCCGAAAGCATCGCCTATGACGCCCCCGGCCTGCCCGTGGTCAGCAATGTCACCGGCCGGCTGGTCGGGCCTGCCGAGATCTCCGGGGCCGACTACTGGGTGCGGCATATCCGCTCCACCGTGCGCTTTTTCGACGGCTTCCGCACGCTGCGGGACATGGCTCCCGCGGCCTGGCTGGAGCTGGGCCCGTCCGGCGCGCTGACGGCCCTCTGCCGCCGTGAGCAGGCCCTGGAGAACAGCGGGGAAGACGGCGTCTGGGTCGCCGCCATGCATGCCGGGACCCCGGAATGGCGCCAGACATGCGAGGCCCTGGCCGCCCTCTACCGCAGTGGGGCGGATGTGGACTGGGCAGCATTTGCCCAGGACCAGCACTGGGGCCGCCTCCACCTGCCCCTCTACCCCTTCCAGGGGGAACGCCACTGGGTGGACGACTCGTTCCGCGGCATAGCCAGCGGAAGCACCGCCGCCCCGGCCGCCTCGCACAGCGCATATTCGCGCTGAAACTGCGCGATATACGCATCCTGCGTGCCGTCAAGCTGGTCGCTCACCAGCTTTTCATAATTGCGAAGCTGACCGCCGCACAGACATACCGTCAGCGCCGCCGCCGCCAGCGCACCGGTGATGTCGCTGCCGCCCCGGCTGAAGGTGTGGATGCTGCCGTCCGGCAGCACGCCGTAGAAGCCGGGAATGACTACCTTCCGCCCGCTGGCCGCATGGACCAGAGCCTGATAGCTGGCCTCCTGGTCCACCGTGCCGTCCATGCGGAAGTGCAGCCACAGGCTGCTGTCCAGAAAATCAAAGCCCAGGCAGTCGGCCATGATCCGGGCGGCGAAATACTCGCCCCGGCTCACCAGCTCATCGGCGGAGATGCCCTTGTCCATCTTGGCGCGCAGGGCGTCGAACTCCGCCTCCAGCGGCGTGGACAGGCCCAGCTCGTCCCGAATCTCCAGATACCGGCTGCGTACCATATCGAATATACCGTCGCAGCTGACGCCGTACTGCAGGTGGGCGTGGCACAGATACAGCAGGTCCGTGATCTTATGATCGTCCTTGAACCGTTTTCCGGCGGCGCTGACTACCACCACCCGGCGAGCAGGGTCTGCCTCCACGATGGAGCGTACTTTTTCCAGCTGGTGGGCGTCCGCCATGGACGACCCGCCGAATTTCAACACTTTCAACATAGTCCTTGCCTCTTTCGCTTTGGTTATTGTGTGCAGGGCTTTTCATGCGTGACAAAAAAATATTTTCTGTCCACAGGAGAAAAACACTTGCTTTTTTGATGGGGACAGTGTATCATAGCCATATCAGAAATGCAAGACCCAATTTCAAAAGTTTTTTCGGAGGCTTTTTTACCATGATCTACCACAGCACAAGAAACGAGCAGCTCACCGCATCCTCCACCCACGCAGTGCTTCAGGGCATCGCCCCGGACGGCGGCCTGTACATCTGCGACCCGGCGGCCCTGCGCTTCGACTGGCGCGCTGCCCTGGAAAAGGACACCCTCTCCATGGCGGCGGATATCCTCCACGCCCTGCTGCCGGACTTTCAGGACATGGACCGGCTGGTCCGCGACAGCTACGCCGGCAAGTTCCCCACGTCCGACCTGACGCCCCTGACCCCCGTGGCGGATAAATACGTGCTGGAGCTGTACCACGGCCCCACCTCCGCCTTCAAGGATGTGGCCCTCAGCGTCCTGCCCCGCCTCATCGTGGCGGCGGCCAAGGCCGAGGGCATGAAGGGCGACGTGGTCATCCTGACGGCCACCTCCGGCGACACCGGCAAGGCGGCCATGGAGGGCTTCCACGATGTGCCCGGCACCCGCATCACTGTGTTCTACCCCTACGGCGGCGTCTCCGCTGTCCAGCAGGCCCAGATGGCCACCCAGGAGGGCGCCAACGTCCGCGTCTGCGCCGTCCGCGGCAACTTCGACGATGCCCAGACCGGCGTGAAGGAGATCTTCGCCGCCTGCAAGGACAAGGACCTCCACGGCGCCATGCTCTCCTCCGCCAACTCCATCAATATCGGCCGTCTGGCCCCCCAGGTGGTCTATTACTTCCGCGCCTACGGCGATCTGGTGAAGTCCGGCCGCATCCATCTGGGCGACGTGGTGGACTACACCGTCCCCACCGGCAACTTCGGCGACATTCTGGCCGGCTATTTTGCCAGGCAGATGGGCCTGCCTGTGGGCCGCCTGATCTGCGCCAGCAACGCCAACGACGTGCTCACCGAGTTCCTGACCACCGGCCGCTACGACAAGCGCCGCCCCTTCTACAAGACCACCTCCCCCTCCATGGATATCCTGGTGTCCAGCAATCTGGAGCGCCTGCTCTATCTGGTCAGCCAGGATGCCAGCTGCGTGGAGCGCCTGATGCGGGAGCTGAACACCCAGGGCTGGTATCAGGTCAGCGGCTGGATGCTGGAGCAGCTCCGTGCCGTCTTCGGCTGCGGCTGCTGCGACGATGCCGGCGCGGCGGAGGTCATCGGCCGGGTGTGGCGCGAGCACAAGTACCTCTGCGATCCCCACACCGCCGTGGCCTGGGCCGTGGCGGAGAAGCACACCCGCGAGGGCGCTCCCATGGTGGTCCTGTCCACCGCCTCGCCCTACAAGTTCCCCGCCGCCGTGCTGCACGCCCTGGGCGAGGCATCCGGTGACGATGAGTTCGCCATGATGGAGCAGCTCCACGCCCTCACCGGCATGGACATCCCCAAAAATCTCCGCGGCCTGGAGGGCCGCCCCGTCCTCCATACCGACGTCATCGACAAGGACGCCATGCTGGACTATGTGCTGTCCGACGTGCTGAAATAAAAGAAAGGAACTGTTCCCTATGAATATCGTTTGTTTGGACATGGAGGGCGTCCTCGTCCCCGAGATCTGGATCGCCTTTGCCGAGGAAAGCGGCATTCCCGAGCTGCGCCGCACCACTCGCGATGAGCCGGATTATGACAAACTCATGCGCTGGCGCATCGATCTGCTGCGGCAGCGCGGCCTGAAGCTCAGCGCCATTCAGGAGACCATCTCCCGCATCGACCCCCTGCCCGGCGCCAAGGACTTCCTGGACGCGCTGCGTAAGGATACCCAGGTGGTCATCCTCAGCGACACCTTCGACCAGTTCGCCATGCCCCTCATGGCCAAGCTGGGCTATCCCACCCTGCTGTGCAATACCCTCGAGGTGGACGGCGAGGGCTACATCACCCGCCACCTCATGCGCTGTGAACACTCCAAGCTCACCACCGTCAAGGCCCTTCAGTCTATCGGCTACGACACCATCGCCAGCGGCGACAGCTATAACGATTTGGAGATGATCCTCCACAGCAAGGCCGGCTTTCTCTTCTGCGGTCCCGACAAGATCAAGCAGGACTACCCCGACCTGCCCGCCTTCGAGGACTACGGCGACCTGCTGGCCGCCATCCGCGCCGCCCTGTAACAGCGGTGCTGCGGTGAAAGACAAAGACAAAGCAAAAACCGGCGCCCCCCGGCGCCGGTTTTTGCTTTGTGAAAGGAGGGGGTAAGATCACATCTGGACGCGGTTCTCGCGGGTCCAGCTGGTGATGTCCAGGTTGGGATAGCGGCGGCGCAGCTCGTCCAGCTTGCCTTCGGTGTCGCCCAGTGCGGCGATGCTGTTGATGGCCGCCACATCGGCGGCGTTCATGGCGTGGGCCTCATCGGCGCCGCAGGACGCGCAGTGATAGCGCTTGGTCGCCTCGGAAAACGTAACATCGGTGCTGCCGCAGACGGCGCAGCGGGTGGTCTTGGATACGATAGCCATAATGTATTACCTCCATATTCTTGTTTCGTTTCGTTGTCCTTATACTACCACAAAAGTTTTCAGTTGTAAAACGCATAATTGTATTTGCAAGTATGAGAAAAAGTATGATATAATAGCGACAGCGACTGTACAGGAGGTCCCGCCATGAGTGTATCCAAATACCAGATGTTCCTCAAGACCGTGGAGTGTGGCAGCTTCTCCCGGGCGGCGGAGGAGCTGAACTTCACCCAGTCCGGCGTCAGCCACGCCGTCCAGGCGCTGGAGGACGAGCTGGGAATCACGCTGCTCAGCCGCAACCGCGGCGGCGTGGTGCTGACGGCTGACGGCCGCGCGCTGCTGCCCCGGGTCGAGGCCCTCTGCGCCGCCCACCATGCCCTCATGCAGTCCGCGGCGGACCTGAAGGGCCTGGACGCCGGTCTGGTCAAGGTGGCCACCTTCTCCAGCGTCTCCGCCCAGTGGCTCCCCTCCATCCTCAAAAGCTTCGGAGACGTCTACCCCAACATCGAGTTCGAGGTGGTGGACGCCGATTTCTACGGCCAGACCGAGGAGTGGATCCTCCAGGGCAAGGTAGACTGCGGCTTTCTGCGCCTGCCCTCAGCCAAATCCCTCTGCGCTCACCCCCTGTACCGGGATGAGCTGCTGGTGGTCGTCCCCTGCGGCCACCCGTTGGCGGACGCGGCGGCCTTCCCCCTGTCGGCCCTGTCCGCCGAGCCCTTCATCCGTCTGGAGGAGGGCCGCGACTATGAGCTCACCGCCGCTCTGGACGCCATGGGCGTCCACCCCAATGTGAAATACACCGCCCGCGAGGACCGCACCATCCTGGCCATGGTGTCCAAGGGCCTGGGCATCAGCCTCCTGCCGGAGCTGATGGTCCGCCGCAGTCCCTATCCCGTGGCCGCCTGCCACGCCCCCGAGCGCTTCTACCGCAATATCGGCATCGCCGTCAAGGATGAAAAGGCCCAATCCGCCTCCACCCGCCGCTTCGTGGACTACGTCCGCCGCTGGGTGGCCGAAAACGGCGAGAACTGACCTCCCACGCCTTCCACCTGGGAGCGGATGAGGTGTCGCCGCGCAGCGGCGCAAAACTCCCTCGTCCCCGCCGCAGCAGAGGGCGTGCTGAAATTCGAGATCATGGCCGGCTGACACGAGGCCGGAGCAGCAAAAGCAGGGAGCGAAACGCTCCCTGCTTTTATTGTTGCTGCGCTTGCATACTTGTCAAGGCAGAGGGGAAGTGAACATTTGACGACCCCTGTGTTTCCTTTTTGAATCGTATCTCTGGTCAGCGAGGTATACTAACATTAACAATGGCAGAATCAACGGTGCCATCATCGTTGAAAAACACCGTACCATCGTAAATTGTCGAAGTTAGATTTCCGTATTTATCCTTTATGAAAACCTTTCCGGAAACCTCAAAGCGAGTTTCACTAACTTCGGTGACTGCTGCTGTCCTACATAGCACACCGCCAGAGGTATCATATTTTTCGCTTAGCTTTGAGCGCACCTTACTTTCCACACTTGAAACTGCTTTTTCTTCCAATGAAGTTTCTTTAACTTTGCTCACAGTGCTCTCTTCTGCTCCGCAGGCGCAGAGAAGAGCGCACATGACAGCCGCCATGAAAGCCGCAAGTATTTTCTTTTTCATTTCCTCTCTCCTTTTTGCATTTGTTGAGTTCTTTTCTTTTCACAGAGCTTACACATGCCCACAGCGCGGCCGTCGTATGCCAAGGCTTCGGCCTCACTGTTAAAGACAAGAAAACCGGCGTAGCCATACGCCGTATGATGGCAATACCCCTTGATGTGCAGCGTGTGAGTTTTCGGGTTATAAATGTATTTGACGGCCACATCACCGCCCCCCTTTCTGTTGTGCTGAATGTTGCACTGTATATATTCGCATGATACTCCATTTCATCAATAAATACAATATGTAAAACATACAATATTTATTGATGTTGTTTGTGCAAACTATCACTGATACTGTATGTGGAGGTGATAGCATATGTATATGCGCATTAGAAAGGCACGAGAGGATGCGGGCTATACGCGGGAAAAATTTGCAGAACTCCTGGATGTCAGCGTGTCCTACATGGCAGAGGTGGAGCGCGGACGGACGGGTGTATCTGTAAAAATGCTGATTAGGATATGTGATGTTCTGGGTCTATCTGCGGATTATGTGTTGTTCGGGGCGAAGCGTGGTGATGACGACTTACGAGCCGACCGCATCTGCCATATCGACAGTCGCTATTTACCTTTACTGGACGGTGTTATTACAGAGCTTTTGGCTCTGAACGAACATTAAACATAAAAAGAAGCGGCCTTGCGGTCGCTTCTTTTTTTATGTTGGTTTATTTACTTGCCAAAGTAGCGGTTCAGCAGACCCTCGAAGGCCTTGCCGTGGCGGGCCTCGTCGCGGGCCATCTCGTGGACGGTGTCGTGGATGGCATCCAGGTTGTACTTCTTGGCCAGCTTCGCCAGCTCGAACTTGCCGGCGGTAGCGCCGTTCTCGGCGTCCACGCGCATCTGCAGGTTCTTCTTGGTGCTGTCAGTGATGACCTCGCCCAGCAGTTCGGCGAACTTGGCGGCGTGCTCCGCCTCCTCCAGGCCGGCCTTCTCCCAGTACAGGCCGATCTCGGGATAGCCCTCGCGGTGGGCCACACGGGCCATGGCCAGATACATACCCACCTCGGAGCACTCGCCCTCGAAATTGGCGCGCAGACCATCGATGATCTCCTTGCGGACATCCTCGGGGACATCGTCGCCAAAGACCTTGCCTACGCCCACGACGTGCTCGGCGGCCCAGGACTTCTCCTCAGACTGCAGCAGGAACTTGTCGCCGCTGACGTGGCAGACCGGGCACTCGGCGGGGGGAACATCACCCTCGTGAACATAACCGCAAACAGGACAGACCCACTTCTTCATAATCGTTACCTCCATAAATGTATTCATGTCGTTGTGTTTGTTATTTTGACGCCGCCGCAGCGGCATTTGTCAACTGGTTTTCTTCTCGGCCAGGCAGCCGTTGCAGCGGCCGTAGAACACGACGCCGCAGCTGTCCGCCTCGCCCACAGCTGTCATATCCGGCAGCTCCACCGGGATCGGCGGCAGGTCGATGACCGCGCCGCAGGCGCGGCAGACGAAGTGCCCGTGGGGGGCGGTGTTGCCGTCGTAGCGATCCTCGCCGTCCACACAGCCGATGACCTGCACCGCGCCCTCTGCCCGGAACCGTGCCAGATTGCGGTAGACGGTGGCCAGGGAGAGGTTGGGTATGCGGGGCTTCAGCTGGGCGTAGACCCATTCCGCAGAGGGGTGGCAGGTGGTGGAACGCAGGCATTGCAGTATGGCGTCCCGCTTGGGGCTGTACCGTGTGTTATCCATCTGCAGTGCTCCTTTCTTGTTGCTAACAATTATCGTTTGCATTAGTATAGTAGCACACCCGCTTGGATTTGTAAAGAGGTTTTTTGCATTTTTCCAAAAAAAATTTCCAGTGCCTGTTAGCCTCCCCTATCGGTGCGGAAAATATGCAAAGGAGCCCGGTACGCACAGCATACCGGGCTCCTCATTTCAATTTACTCGGCCTCGGCCAGTGCCTTAGCCTCGGCAATAGCCTTCTCCTGCGCCGCGGCGGGGCAATCCTCGTAGCGGACGAAGTTGAAGGTGAACGTACCACGGGACTGGGTCATGGATCGCAGATCGATGGCGTAGCTCATCATCTCGGCCATGGGGACCTCAGCCTCCAGTACCTGCTCGCCGTCACCGGTGGGGTTCATGCCCATCACGCGGCCGCGGCGCTTATTCAGATCGCCCATCACATCGCCCAGATAGCTGTCGGGGATGGTGACCTTCAGCTCACCAATGGGCTCCATCAGCACGGGCTTGGCCTCGGGCAGCGCGGCCTTGAAGGCCAGGTTGGCAGCCAGCTTGAACGCGATTTCGGAGGAGTCAACGGGGTGGTAGGAACCATCCACCAGGGTGGCCTTCAGGAACACCACGGGATAGCCGGCCAGCACGCCGTGCAGGCAGCTCTCGCGCAGGCCCTTTTCCACGGCGGGGAAGTAGTTCTTGGGCACGGAGCCGCCGAACACGTTCTCCTCGAAGATCATATCCTCCTGCTCAGTCTGGGGCTCGAAAATGATATGGACATCGCCGAACTGACCACTGCCGCCGGTCTGCTTCTTATAGCGGCCCTGCTTGCGGACGGTGCTGCGGATCTTCTCACGATAGGCCACGCGGGGGGTATCCAGCTCCGCGTCCACGCCGAAGCGGCTCTTCAGCTTACTGCACAGCACGTCGATCTGGATGTCGCCGGCGCCGGAGATCACGGTCTGGTGGGTCTCGGCGTTGTTGGTAACGGAGAAGGTGGGGTCCTCCTCGTTCAGCTTGTTCAGGCCGGTGCCCAGCTTCTCGATCTCCTGCTTTGTCTTGGGGGAGATGGCGCGCTCGTAGCAGGCGGGGGCAAAGGCCAGCGGCGCGAACTTCACATAGGTCTTGGGCTCGCACAGGGTGTCGCCGGTCTTGACCTTGTCCATCTTGCCGATGGCGCCGATGTCGCCGCAGCAGATCTCCTTGGTCTCCTCGGCCTTCTTGCCCTTCATGGTGTACAGGCGGCCCAGCTTCTCGGTGTTGCCGGTGGTCATGTTATACAGGGACATATCGCCGGTGACCTTGCCGCGGATGACCTTGATCATGGAGAACTTGCCGTACTGGTCGGAGATGGTCTTGAACACGAAAGCAGCGGTGGGGCCGTTGGGGTCATAGGCGACCTCGATGGCGTTGCCGTCGTCGTCCTCGGCGGCCTCGGCGGGCATATCGGTGGCCACGGGCACCAGGTCCACGATGGTCTGCATCAGCATATCCACGCCCATACCGGTAACGGCGGAGCCGCACAGCACAGGGCACACGCTGCCGTCGCGCACGCCGATCTTCAGGCCCTTGGCCATATCCTCGGCGGACAGCTCCATGGTCTCGAAGAACTTCTCCATCAGCTCCTCGTCGGCGCCGGCGGCGGCCTCCATCAACTCAGCGCGCAGGGCCTCCACCTCGTCGGCCATATCGCCGGGGATGGCGCACTCACCCTTGGCGTCGTAGGCCTTGTTGTGCAGCAGGTCCACAATGACGGTGACAGCCTTGTTGGCGTCGGCCTTGGTAGCCACGATGGGGGCGATGGCGGTGCCGTACTTGGCCTTGATGGCCTCAATGCAGGACGCGTAGTCGGAGTTGGCCTCCTCCACGCGGTTGATGAACATCATCCGGGGCTTCTTGCCCAGCATCTTCCAGGTACGCTCCATACCCACGGACAGGCCGTCCTTGGCGTTGCCCACGATGACGGCGCACTCGGCGGCGCGGATAGCGCACACGGCCTCGCCGGAGAAATCGAAGTTGCCGGGGGCGTCCATGACGTTGATCTTCTTGCCCTTATACTGCACGGGGGCAAAGGCCAGGGAGATGGATATCTGGCGCTTGATCTCCTCGGCATCATAGTCGCAGGTGGTGTTGCCGTCGGCGGTCTTGCCCAGACGGTCAGTACCCTTGGTCATAAAGAGCATCTGCTCAGCCAGAGAGGTCTTGCCGGAGCCTCCGTGACCCAGCAGGGCGATATTGCGAATGTCGTTAGCAGTCATAGTGATGATGTTCTCCCTTCATTTTCTTGAAGTCCGCCGCCCACAGCCGCGGACAGTAGCTCAACGTACCGATTATATAGTATTTCTTCAAGCCTGACAACCTCTAATTTAGATATTTGTGGGAAAAGTGCGGGATACTCCCGCACTTTTCGTCAGGTTGTACAATGGCAGGCTTTGTTCTATGGGCAAAGCGACGGAGTCTCCGTCAGTAGTGCTTCACCAGCCCGGCCAGCAATAGCGTCGGCAGCAGCCACAGCACCTGATACAGCACCATGGCAATGGGCGTCAGCAGGGCAAAATTGCCCACAGAGGTGAGATAGTAGGCCAGCGCCACGCCTGCCGCCGCGCCGATGTAGCTAAGGATGGTGGCGGTCCGTACAGCCTTCACCGCCCGGCGGCTCCCGGCCACAGACTCCACCAGCGGCATAAGCCCCTCCCGGCAGATGGCCACGCAGGGCTGCTCGCCCTGCTGTTCCGCCAGCTGGGCCAGCGCCAACCGCGTGGACACGTCCGGATACACCGGCTTGGCGTCCACGCCGAATTTCCGCTTGATCAGCCCCGGTGTCACGTTGCCGCTTCGCACGGCCAGCACCGGCACGATGTGAAACCGCTTCAGCGTCCGCAGGGCCCATTCCGCGTTGCGGGAGGGCTGATATTTCACGGCAAACACCGCTGTCAGCGCCCCGTCTACCGCCAGAAACACACCGGTAGACAGCTTCATATCCCGGGGCAGGGCCACCTTGCGCTTTTTCATAAAGTACGCGCTGCCCATGAGCACCGTTTCGCCCCGGATATTGGCCTCCACGCCGCCCTCCTCGCAGTAGTTCACCCACTCCACCGACAGGTGAAAACCTCCCTCGGCGGTGAGCTGGCGCTCCAGCAGCGGCGTCAGGCTGCTGCCAGCCGCCCTGGCTACCGACGCGGCGTAGGACACCGCGCGGCTGCGCTCCTCGCCGAAGACCTTATAGCCGTTCAGTGTCACCGTTCCCGCCGGGAACAGATCGTCGTCCGTCAGCACCAGCCGCCGCGGCCGGCTGACCGCCTTCGCCCCGGCATAGCCTGCGGCTGCACAGCCGCTGCGGCTCAGCCGCCGGGACAGATAGTACATGGGCAGGGCCCCGCTGAGGGGAATCCCCAGCCCCGCGCCGGCGGTGGTCAGCGCCGTCAGCACCCAGGGGAAATCGCTCATATTCCCACCGGAAAAGCACACCACGCCGGACAGCACCGCCGCCGTGGCCAGCACCAGCGGCAGGGCGTAATTCTGCCATCTCCGCGCCGGATCGGGCTTGCTGCACAGACGGTAAAAGCCCTCTGCCGTCCCCTGCTGCCTGCATACGCCCGCCGCCGTCACCGACGCCACATAGGGCACGGTGCCGTTGAGCACCAGCAGGTGATAGGCGTTCCGCAGCGCCGATGCCTCCAGGTACAGCCCCCACTGGCAGGCCAGGATCAGCAGCGCGCCGGCGGCGGCATAGGGGGTGGCCCGGGTACTGCCCGTGACCATGCCGCACACACAGCAGATCAGCTGCGTCAGCACGGCGACAGCGGCGCACAGCTCACAGCCCGCCCTTCCCTCACGCAGCAGCGACACGGCCTGCTTCCACACCGGCATACAGGCCAGCGCTGTCAGCAGCAGCCCCGCCCCCAGGGCGGCGCACCGCAGCAGCGACTCGTCCAACCATGCCGACGGCAGCTTTTCCAACTCCTGCAGCACCGCCGCGGCCACCAGTGCCAGCGCCGGGAGCATCCCCCATATCAGTCCGCCGCGCAGTCGGCTGCACCGGCGCTTGGCCTCCCGCAGCACGTCCTCCGGCAGGGGCTCCGGCTCCGGCGGTTCCTCCGGCTCCGGTTCCTCCTCCGGCTCGTCGAACAGCTGCTCGGTGTCCTGAAAAGCCGGACGGCGCTTCTGCTCCGCCGCCGGACGGCGAAGCCTCTCCAGCAGTGCCGCAAGACGTTCCCGCAGGGGCACCGGCTGGGCGATGACGCCGTCATCCTCGTCCTCCAGCACCGCGTCCACCGTCTGGGACATGATATCCTTCAACGCCACCCGATCCGGCGCGGGGGATTCATATTCCGGCCCCGGGACCCGCTCCTCTTTCTGGACCGGTTCCGGCTCCGGAATAGGCTCCGGTTCAGGAACGGGCTCCGGCTGGGACGGATGCCCCTCCGACGGCTCCTCCAGGACAGGCTGACGCCCACCCTTGCCGTACTCGGCAAGGATGGCCTCCAGTGAAAGCTCGTCCTCCTGCTCGTCGAACGCGCCGTATAGTTCCTCGTCCCGTCGCCTTCTCATGCTGTTCTTTCCTGTTTTCTTCCTGTTCCGCGTCGCTTTCCGTTATCCCCGCTGCCGCACAGCCTCGTACAGCAGTATGGCCGCCGCCGCGCTGGCGTTCAGCGAGGATATCTTTCCTTTCATGGGAATGCTCACCAGAAAATCGCAATTCTCCGCCGCCAAGCGGGTCATACCCGCCCCCTCGGAGCCGATGACAATGGCCGCCGGCCCCTTCAGATCGGCATTGTACAGCGTGGTATTCCCGTCCGCCGCCGTACCGAACACCCACACGCCCTGCTTTTTCAGGTCCTTCAGCAGCGCCGGTATGTTGGGCACCCGCGCCACCGGGATATAACTCACCGCGCCGGCGGAGGTCTTTGCCACGATGGCCGTCAGCCCGGCGCTGCGCCGCTTGGGAATGATGACCCCATGGGCCCCGGCACACTCGGCGGTACGCAGGATCGCGCCCAGGTTGTGGGGGTCGGATATCTCGTCGCACACCACCAGCAGCGGCGCCTCGCCCCTGTCGGCGGCGGACTGCAGGATCTGCTCCACCGTGGCGTATTCCCGCACGGCCGCCAGAGCGATGACCCCCTGGTGGGCATGGGTGCGGCTCATGGCGTCCAGCTTCCGCCGGTCGGCGTCCACCACCACGATACCCGCGGCGCGGGCCTTGGAGGCGATGTGCCCCAGCGTCTTATCCGTCTCGCCCTTGGCGATGTAGATCTTGTCGATGGCCGTCTCCGTCCGCAGGGCCTCGATGACCGCGTTGCGGCCCTCGATGATGCCGTCCGCCTCGGCGTCGGGCAGAGGCCGTCTGTTCTCGGTGTCCTTTATCTCTCTCATGGGGCATACCTCGCGATCCATATAATTGTCATCAGTATACCACATCCTTTCGTCAATATAAAGGCACATTCATAGAAATTTTACAGGAAAACCCTCTGCCTTTGCCTTGAGACTTTCGGGCAGGTGTGGTATACTGATTAGAAATTATATTCCCCTCACAAGTCAAACGGAGGATAAATATATGTCCAATAACAACAGCAGCAACAATAGCAACCGCGGCGGCAAGAACGGCAAAAACGGCGGTTTCCGCGGCGTTCTCACGCTGATCGCGTGGGCACTGGTGCTGACGGTGGCGTTCCAGTATTTCAACGCCTACAACAACAACGCCGCCAATAAGAGCACCAGTCACGAGATCAAATACAGCGACATGATCTCCATGATCGAAAAGGATCAGGTGAAGGAGGTCCTGTTCAAGGACAGCACCATCTATGTCACCCCTGTGGACGGCTACATCTTCACCGAGGAGGTCACCTCCGGCAGCAAGACGGAGACAAAAACCTACACCCAGTCCAAGGACTCCGGCCTGACGCTGTACACCGTGTACCTCTCCAACGCCGATCTGCTCCCCCTGCTGGAGGCGCACAATGTGGCCTATACCGGCTTCTACAAGGCCGAGATGAGCCCCTTCCTGATGATCATGATCCAGTATATTCTGCCCACCATCTTCATCGTGGGCGCGTTCATGCTGGTCATGCGTCTGATGAGCAAATCCGGAGGCGGCGGCTTCGGCGGCATCGGCAGTGTGGGCAAGGCCAACGCCAAGGTCTACATGGAGAAGTCCACCGGCGTCACCTTCAAGGATGTGGCCGGTCAGGACGAGGCCAAGGAGTCTTTGGAGGAGATCATCGACTTCCTGCACAATCCCGGCAAATACACCGCCATCGGTGCCAAGCTGCCTAAGGGCGCGCTGCTGGTGGGCTCCCCCGGTACCGGCAAGACCCTGCTGGCCAAGGCCGTGGCCGGCGAGGCCGGCGTCCCCTTCTTCTCCATCTCCGGTTCCGACTTCGTGGAGATGTTCGTGGGCGTGGGCGCCAGCCGCGTCCGCGACCTGTTCAAGGAGGCCGCCAAGGTGGCTCCCTGCATTATCTTCATCGATGAGATCGACACCATCGGCAAATCCCGCGACGGCAGCCGCTTTGGCGGCAACGATGAGCGCGAGCAGACGCTGAACCAGCTGCTGGCCGAGCTGGACGGCTTTGACCCCAGCAAGGGCGTCATCGTGCTGGGCGCCACCAACCGCCCCGAGGTGCTGGACAAGGCGCTGCTGCGCCCCGGCCGCTTCGACCGGCGCATCACCGTGGACCGGCCCAACCTGGCCGGCCGTCTGGCCACCTTGCAGGTACACACCCGCAATATCCGCCTGGCCGAGGACGTGAACCTGGAAAAGATCGCCCAGGCCACCGCCGGCTGCGTGGGCGCCGACCTGGCCAACCTGGTAAACGAGGCCGCCCTGCGTGCCGTGCGTAAGGGCCGCCGGGCCGTAAATCAGGACGATCTGCTGGTGTCCTTTGAGCTGGTCATCGCCGGCAGCGAGAAAAAGGGCACCGTCATCACCGAGGCGGAAAAGCGCATTATCGCTTACCACGAGGTGGGTCACGCGCTGGTGGCGGCCAAGCAGAAGAATGCCCAGCCCGTCAGCAAGATCACCATCGTACCCCATACCCAGGGTGCGCTGGGCTACACCCTGCACCTGCCGGAGGAGGAAAAGTTCCTCATGTCCCGCGAGGACATTCTGACCGAGATCCGTACCCTGCTGGCCGGACGCTCCAGTGAGGAGGTGGTGTGCAACACCATGACCTCCGGCGCCGCCAACGACATCGAGCGCGCCACGGAGATGGCCCGGAACCTGGTGGCCCGCTTCGGTATGTGCGACGAGTTCGACATGATGGCCCTGGGCAGCGTCCAGAGCCAGTATCTGGACGGCGGCTACTCCATGACCTGCGCCCAGGAGACCTACGCCGCAGCCGACCGCGAGACCATCAAGATCCTGCGCCAGTGCCACGAGGAGGCCAAGCAGATCCTGCGGGAGAACCGGGAACTGCTGGACAAGATCGCCGCGTACCTGCTGAAGAAGGAGACGATCACCGGCCAGGAGATGATGGCCATCATCGAGGGCCGCGACCCGGAGACCGTGGACAACTACGGCGCCAGCAAGAGCAGCCAGCCCGCCTTCCGGCCCAGCGTGCCGGAGACCATCGAGGCTCCCGCCAGGCACATCAACATCGTGTCCGAGCCCATCCCCATGCCGGACTACGATGAGAAGCCGGAGGATAAGGACCCGGAAAGCACCCCCGCCGAAGACAAACCGACGGAGCACGCGGACGGCGACCCCGAATAAATGCACAGCAGCCCTGCGGCAGCGCCGCAGGGCTGTTTTCTTTTTCAGTTTTCCGGCAGCTCCCGCACCCGTTCGCACAGCAGCGGCAGCGCCTTTTCAAACTCCACGCCGTACCACCCGGCCTGCGGGTCCCGCGCCGTGGCGTCGATACAGGCAAGTACAAATTCCACCGCCAGCGAAGCCGCCTGCTCCAGCGTCATGCCCCGCATGAGCCCGCCGGTGACGACGGCGGCGAAGATATCCCCCGTGCCGTGGAAGGACGCCGGGTTCCGCGGACCAAGACAGGTGAAATACGTCCCCGCGCCGCTGTCATAGCCCATAGCGCCCAGCTTATCCGGCGCAAAGGACACCCCGGTGAGGATCACCTTCTTCGCCCCCAGCGCGGCCACCCCCCGCAGCAGCTCACGGGCAAAGCCCTCGTCCACCTCCTCCCGGTACGGCGTACCGGTCAGCAGGCAGGCCTCCGTGATATTGGGCAGCGCCACGTCCGCCCGAGCCGTCAGGCGGGCCATCGCCGCCGGGAAAGCGCCGTCAAACCCGCTGTACAGCTTCCCGTGGTCCGCCATGGCCGGGTCCACGATCAGCAGCGTATCCGGGCTCTTCACCGCGTCGAAAAAGTCCATCACCTGCTGCACCTGGGGCGCGGAGGCGATGTAACCGGTATAGAGCGCGTCAAAATGCACCTGCTGGGACCGCCAGTGATCGGCGATGGCCGGCAGCTGGTCGCTGAGATCCCGGCTGACAAAGCCCGGAAACGCCGTGTGCGCACTGAGCACCGCCGTGGGCACGATGGCGCACTCCACCCCCATGGCGGAGATCACCGGCAGCGCCACCGTCAGCGAGCACCGCCCCAGACAGGAGATGTCCTGTATGGACGCTATTCGTTTCATAGAGCCGCCTCCTGTTCATCATACCAAAAAGGGAGAGGCACATGAGTATGTGTCTTTCCCTTTTTGGTGCGGGCGGCGGGACTCGAACCCGCACGCCTGTTGGCAATGGAACCTAAATCCATCGAGTCTACCAATTCCACCACGCCCGCATATCCACGCCGTATTGTAGCACACTTCACGTCGGCGTGCAAGGAATGTTTTGCCTTTCCCCTCCACCCTATGCTATACTGTCATCAACAGTACACGAAAGGACGGTGCCCCATGAACGAAAATGCCCTCACCTTGGCGCGTCAGCACGCGCCCTGCTACATTTACTCCCGCGAGATCCTTACCGCACAGGCAGAGACTCTCCACAGGACCTTCCCCGGCTTTGATATTCTGTTCTCCGTGAAGGCCAACCCCTTCCCACCGGTAATACGGCACCTTGCGGCGCTGGGCATCGGCGCGGATGCGGCCAGCGCGGGGGAGGTCTGCCTGGCCGCGGAATGCGGGATCGCGCAGGAGGATATCTACTTCTCCGCAGCCGGCAAAAGTGATCGTGCACTGGCCGCCGCGTGGGATAACTGCCATCTGATCGCCGATTCTGTCGGCGAGGTGCGGCGAATCGCCGCTATGGCCGCTGCCCGCGGCGAGACAAAGGCCATCGGCCTGCGCGTAAACCCCGCCTTCAGCATGGACGGCGGTGCGGGCGGGACATCCAAGTTCGGCATCGACGAGTCCGACCTCCCGGCACTGAAAACTCTGCTGCAAACGCTGCCGATAGCCGTCTGCGGCCTCCATATTCACCTGCGCTCCCAGAACCTCTCCGCGGACACTCTCGCCCGCTACTACAAAAACTGCTTCGCGCTGGCCCTCCGCGTCCGCGATATTCTGGACTGTGCCATCGAGTATATCAACTTCGGCGGCGGAGTAGGCATCGTTTACGACCCGGCGTGCCAACCGCCGCTGAACATGAGCACCTTGAAGCAATGTACGCAGGCCGTGGCAGAGGAAAACGCCCGTACCCTCCGCGCACGGCTGCTGGTGGAGTCCGGGCGGTTTCTGACAGCACAGGCGGGAACGTACTATCTGCCTGTGGTAGACAAAAAGACGTCCCACGGCACCACCTATGTCATCGTAGAAAACTGTCTCAACGGCTTCCAGAAGCCCTCTCTTGCCGCCATGCTGCGTAACGCCGCCGGAGAAGGCCCCCTTGCGCCTCAGGAACCTCTGTTTACCGGCGAGACCTCCTTCCCCATCACCGCCCTGCCTGCGGAGGATACCGGCATCACCGAGACCGTAGACATCGCAGGAAACCTCTGCTGCGCCGCGGACGTGCTGGCTAAGAACTTCACCGGTCCGGCGCTGGCGGTGGGAGATCTTGTGGCCGTGGGGAACACCGGGGCCTACGCCAGAACGCTGTCGCCGCTGCTGTTTTCCTCCCACGACGTCCCTGCGGAATTCTTGATCTGAAAAGCAGGGCAGCCCATTGGGCTGCCCTGTTTTCTTATTTCTCCTGTCTGATGGGCCGGATATACTTGAAGTACTGCCCCGGCACAAAATAGAAATACGTCATCCGTCCCGGCGTAGCGGTATCCAGCACACAGCCGTTGGCGGCGTAGTCAAAGTCCCGCATAGCGGTCTCCACCTTGTTCTCCACCGTGCGGCACTCCTGCTCATAGTCGAAGGGGCCGTGCTCAAACACCATATACTCCCCCTCCGGCACATCCATCAGCTCCAGCGGCGCGGGTATGGGGCCACTGTAATCGGCGGGCAGGCGGACGCCGTAGCTCTCGATGCGGGGGTAGTTCCAGGCACAGAGGCGGCCTTTGGGGTCGTTGATGTAGCCCATGATCTGGCCGGCCATGCCGTCGGCCTCGGCGCCGCCGTTGTCGTCCAGCTTGCCGGGAATGCTGTCCAGCAGGCCGCAGACGGTGGCGCAATCGCCGCCGGGAACATTCTTCTGCTTTTCCCAGAAATCCCAGTAGCCGTTGGATTCATAGTTGCGAAGGTGCAGGTATTTGTGGGCGGGAATAGTAACGAAATACGTCTTGACGCCCTGTTCACTTTTGACCATACCGATCTCTCCCAATCCAAAGATATAGCGATCGAAGGGATGGATGCGGGTGCGGAGCACTACGGGGCGGGGCCGGCGGCGGTAAACACCGGGGGTAACGCCGTAGAGCGCCTTGAAGGCGCGGGTAAAGGCCTCCTGGCCGGAAAAGCCGTAGTCCAGTGCGATGTCCAGCAAAGGCCGGTCGGTATCGCGCACCTCCTTCAGGGCAAAGGCCAGGCGCCGCTGGTGCAGGTAGGTACGCAGGGACATACCTGCGATCTCGCGGAATTTATGGGTGGCGTGGTACTCAGAATAGTGCAGACGTGCCGCCAGCGCCCGCAGTGTCAACGCCTGATCGTCCCGGCGCATAATGGCGTCGTCCATCTCATTGACGACGGTCTGGATCAGCTGCTGCCATTCGTACATAGGCTTGCTCCCTTCTCTCGCTGTGAACAGAATACACCCTTTCCGCCCCAAATGTTTGATACGAGTTGCTGTTAAAACAGGGACGGCTCCCGCCGTCCCTGTCCGCTTATTCCACTTCAGCAGCCTCCGCCGGCTCCTCCTACCCCTGCTTGGGCAGCTGCTCGGGCCACTTGGCCCAGGTCTGGCGGATATAGGGGATCATCTGATCCCGGGGCATATCCAGTGCCGCGGCCAGCTCGCCGTAGAGCTGGTCCTCAGCCCGCTTGAGATAGCGCTCATCCATCTGGCTGACCTTCTTACCATGGCGCAGGGCCCACGCCCGCTTGCGGCAGATACCGTGGATCATGGCGGCCAGCTCGGCGCAGTCACAGCGGAGCACCAGCTGGTGGTAGAAATCCTTGGCAGCACGCATACCGCGCTCGGCGGGCTTCTGCTCCGGCAGGGCCGGCAGCGCGGCGATCAGTTTCAACGCACAGTCACGGCTGATGATGGGGCGCATGAGAACAGCGGTGTCCACCGGAGTCATAACGGTGCCGCCGCGGTACAGGGGAGAGAGATGATAGTAGACCTTGTCGCCGCCGTCATAGGCCAGACCGGATGGCCCTATGGACTCCACCCGGCAGACGCCCTCGCCGCCGTATACCACCAGATCACCCGCTGCAAACATCACACACGCTCCTTATCCGCAACATACATACACATATATACACAAAAAGGCACATGGCACACGACCATGCGTTCCCCTTTTGCTCACCATTACCTGACATCAGTATAACATATTCTGACGAAAAATGTAAGCACAAATTTTACCGTGACTGTCGATTTTCCCGGAAAGTTGTGATACAATGCAGAAAAACTTTTGCGAGGTGCAGCCATGAAAAAACCTGTCATCCATCCCTCCGCCTTTGTGGCGGACAACGCCACCGTCCGGGGCAGCGTGACCCTGGGCGCCAACAGCAGCGTGTTCTTCGGCGCGGTGCTGCGGGGCGACCGGGCGCCGATCACCATCGGTGCGGGCACGAATATCCAGGATAACTGTGTGGTGCACGTGGACTACGACCATCCGGTGACGGTGGGTGAAAACGTAACGGTGGGCCACGGGGCCATTCTCCATGGGTGCACCGTGGGTGACAACACCCTCATCGGCATGGGCGCCATCGTGCTGAACGGCGCGAAGGTCGGCAGCAACTGCCTGATCGGCGCGGGGGCGCTGGTACCGCAGAATGTGGAGATACCGGACGGGTCTTTGGCCTTCGGCTCCCCCGCCAAGATCAAAGGCCAGCTGGACGAGGTCGCCATTGCCGAGCTGCGGCAGGCGGCGCTGGACTACCAGAAGGAGGCCATTGCATACAAGACCGAGCAGGAACAATAAAAATATGCGCTCCGACCAAGAGCCGGTGCGCATGGCTGAAAAGCGGCCCCCGGCTGTGCCGGGGGCCGCTGACCGTTTAGACAACGGCAAAGAACTTGATGATAAACAGCAGGGAAATAATGTAGGTCAGGACAGACACATCCTTGGCACGGCCGGAGAACACCTTGATCACGGTGTAGGAGATCATGGCAATACCGATTCCGTGGCCGATGGAGCCGGAGATGGGCATGGCCAGCAGCATCAGGAACACGGGCACTACCTGGTCCAGATCGTCGAAATCCACGTTCTTCAGGCCCTGGAGCATCAGGATGCCCACGTAGATCAGGGCGGAGGAGGTAGCGGCAGCGGGAATGACGGCC
>ENA-ORRO01001002-ORRO01001002.1-human-gut-metagenome-genome-assembly--contig:-NODE-1002-length-21317-cov-15.728436_pt1 | contig 21317 bp, 10 predicted proteins | sample MGYA00242176_ERZ509136 | MGnify/ENA primary metagenome ERZ509136 (study PRJEB26280, sample SAMEA2338644) | human gut metagenome | biome: human gut; feature: human-associated habitat; material: faeces...
CGTGCTGCTTGCGTCCATTGCCCTGGGCTAAGAGCTTCTGCCCCTTCAGGGCGTGCTGCTTGCGTCCATTGCCCTGGGCTAAGAGCTTCTGCCCCTTCAGGGCGTGCTGCTTGCGTCCATTGCCCTGGGCTATGAGCTTTTGGGCCTTCAACCCGTACTTGAACCGCATGCGATACTTGAGTATAAGAGTTCGCCATTTGTCTTAACGAAAACGTTCGCTTGCGCGCACCTTTTCTCTCCATGGCAGAGTGAAAGCAAGCTTTCTCTGCCCATTTGTCTTAACGAAAACGTTCGCTTGCGCGCACTTTTCTCGCCATGGCAGAGTGAAAGCAAGCTTTCTCTGCCCATTTGGCTTAACGAAAACGTTCGCTTGCGCGCACTTTTCTCTCCATGGCAGAGTGAAAGCCTGCTTTCTCTGCTCATTTGGCTTAACGAAAACGTTCAGTTTGCAAAATTACGCCAAAAACCTTAAATAACCAAATAGTTTTTTCCAATATTCGACAAATATGCCAAAAATAAGGTAAAAAACTAAATTAATTAAAAAGTTTTCCTCTCTTTTCAGATAATATTTATAACTTTGCAATCAAAATCAGTGAAGGGGAGAGTGTGCCCTGACAAAGACAGAAAGAATTACAAGAAAGAGAAGAGTTATAAAAAACAAAAAGGTATTTAGGACATGAAGATTAAACTCCGCATATATATGATGGTTGTGCTGCTTGTTGCTTTGACGCAGCAGATGATGGCACAACAGAAAATATCAGGTCGCGTCATCGACGTTGACGGATTTGCTGTACCTTATGCCAGCGTGCAGTACCGAGGACACAGAATAGCCGTGTCGAGCGATGGCGAAGGCCGCTTCTCCATAGAAAAGCATGAAGGTTGGATGCTTACCGTGAGTGCCTTGAGTTACAAGACGCAGACGGTGAAGGTGGACGCCAACACCAACTTCCTTGAGATAAAACTAAAGGATGACAGCCGTAGGCTCAATGAAGTGGTGGTGAAGTCGAAACGGGGTAAGTACAAGCGCAAGGACAATCCTGCTGTGGAGCTGATGCGCCGCGTTATCGCAGCCAAGAAGAAAACCGATCTGGCCAACCATCCATACTATCAGTATGACAAATATCAGAAGATAACCCTTGCCCTGAACGACCTTTCGAAAGAACAGCTTGAAGGCAAGTTTTTCAGTAAACGACAATATCTGCTCGACCAGGTGGAGAAATCACCCTATAATGGTAAACTCACTCTCCCTGTGAGTGTCGACGAGACGGTATCGCAGCATATCTATCGCAAAGATCCCAAGAGCGAGAAAGATATCATCAAGGGACAGCAGACTAATGGTATTGGGCAGGTGATACAGACGGGTGAGATTCTGAGTACCACGATGAAAGACGTGTTTACCGATGTGGATATCTATGATGACTATGTGCGCCTGTTGCAGTATCCCTTCCCGTCGCCTATCGGCAGAACGGCTATTTCCTTTTATCATTATTATATAGAGGACACGGTCTATGTGGAGCGCGACCTCTGCTATCATCTGCAATTTATTCCTGCCAACTCGCAGGACTTCGGTTTCCGTGGCGAACTGTATGTGACAGCCGACAGTATACTGCATGTCAAGAAATGCAATCTCTATATGCCTCACAACAGCGACGTGAACTGGGTGAAGGATATGAAGATAGAGCAGGAATTCACACGTTTGGACAATGGGGAATGGGTGCTTTCCAAGGATGATATGGTGGCGGAAATACATACCAACAAGGTGCTGCAAGACTTGCTCGTGGTGCGCAACACCCGACTTACCGACTATTCCTTCGACGAACTGCCCAAGGTACTTTTCAAGGGCAAGGCTAAAGTGCGGCATGACATAGATGCCATGAACCGCGATGAGGCTTACTGGAACAAGTACCGGCAGGTGGACCTGACCAAGAGTGAATCGTCGATGGACAGTTTCATCCACCGCATGGAGAATTCCAAAGGTTTCAAGTGGATCATCCTGGGTGTAAAGGCTCTCATGGAGAACTATGTGGAGATAGGAAGTGGTCCGGGCGGAAAGAAAAGTAAGTTCGACCTCGGTCCTGTCAATACCTATCTGTCGAAAAACTATGTAGACGGCATACGTCTTCGTCTGGCTGGTCGTACCATGGCTGCGCTCAATCCCCATTTCTTCTGGAACGGCTATGCGGCCTATGGTACGAAGAGTAACGAATGGTATACAGGACATGTGTTGACCTACTCGCTCAACAAGAAGAAAAACAGTCCCTTCGAGTTCCCGATGCGGAATGTTACCTTTGAGGTGTCCCGTGACATTATGTCGCCTTCCGATGACAACCTGCAGCACAACAAGGACAATATCTTCATGACCTTCCGTGCGGCAACGCAGGATGAGATGTTCCTCTATCATCGACAGCGGCTCGACTTTACCTACGAGACCGATTGGGGACTGCGTTTTAATACCGGTATACGCTGGCAGAGCAACCGTACTGCAGGCAATCTGCACTACTTCACACTGGATGGAAACGAGGTGAAGAAAATCAGAATGACCGACATCAATGTGGGCATCAATTACAATCCAGGAGTCACCTATGTCAACACCAAGCAGCAACGACTGCCTATCAACCTCGACAGTCCAGAGATAGGAATCTCGCATACCATGGGCTTTAAAGGCTTTATGGGCGGACAGTATCACAGCAACATCACGAAAGTGAGTATCTATAAGCGTCAGTGGCTTGGCAGTTTCGGTTATCTCGACTTCCATGCTGTGGGACAGGCTCAATGGAACAAGGTGCCATTCCCGATGCTCATCCTGCCGCCTGTCAACCTCTCGTACTTTGAGTCTGAATCGAGTGTGAGCCTGATGAGAGACTGGGAGTTTCTCAACGACCGTCAGGTGTTTGCGTCTCTGTCGTGGGATATGAACGGCAAGTTGCTCAACCGTATTCCGCTCATCAAGAAACTGAAATGGCGTGAATATTTCGCCGTGAAAGGCGTATGGGGAAACCTCACCGATAAGAACAATCCTTATTTGGAGAAAAACCAAGGGGATACGGAGCTGTTTAAGTTCCCAAGCAAATCGCACGTGATGAACAATACACCCTACTGGGAGTGTGTGGCTGGTGTACACAACATATTCAAGTTCTTTGCTGTAGAGTATGTGCGCCGACTCACCTATCTGAATAATGAGGACATCAGCAAGTGGGGCATACGTTTCGGATTCTCGATGACATTCTAAATGGGAGAATGTGTGAAAGAGTATAGGCAGAAAATATCAACATAAAAACAAGCATGCGATGAGAATATTACTGGCAGACAGACAGGACATTACGCGTATGGGACTGGTTCACATCATTCAGCAGATGAATGTTGGCGAAAAGGAGGAAATGCCTGGAATTGAGTGGAAGTACGTAGAGGACAAGGCTGAATTGATGCTTGCCCTGAAGGATGACGACGATGCGGTGGTAGTGCTTGACTATACGCTCTTCGATATCAACGATGCCGATGAGCTGCTCATCCTGCACCAGCGATTCACCCACACCCGATGGTTGCTCTTCTGCGAAGACCTGAGTGTGGACTGTGTACGTGTGCTCATAGCAAGCAGTACGCAGTTCAGTATCTTGACCAAAGATAGTCAGCTGTCGGAAATCAAGGCTGCCATTCTGTATTGTGTGCAGGGCAATCGCTTTATCTGCCAGCACATGACGGAGGTGCTTCTTGCACCGCCACCTGCCAAGACTGAGGAAAAAGTGAAACTCACCAAGACAGAGACAGAGATTCTGATAGACATCGCTCTCGGTATGACGACCAAGGAAATAGCCGAAAAACGTTTCTCCAGCTTTCATACTGTCAACACTCATCGCAAGAACATCTTCAGAAAGCTCGATGTCAACAATGCCCATGAAGCGACCAAATATGCCTTGAGAGCAGGTCTCATCGACTCGGCAGAATATTATATCTAATTTCAATAAATTCCCACACCCTGCGAAAGTTGAGTGATATAATGGCACGACAGGCGCAGTGCCTTTAAGTAAGCGCACAAAAAAGCTTAGAAATGTCTCACGACATCACTAAGCTCCAATTTTCTAACTAACTTATTATCAACTATTCATTACTTTTCTGAGTGCAAAATTACAAGAAAAAAAGAAACCTGAATATGTTTTTCATTAAAAAATGCACGTAAACGTTTTCGATTCACGAAAAAATGATGTATCTTTGCAGAAGATTGGCGGCACTCGGCAATTTGAAAGCAAGTTTTCATTGCGCTCGTTTGCTTTATCTCTGTACAAAAAAGGCAGCAAGATGCCATGTTGAAATTAATATATAGCATAAACTTATTTACCACACATGAAGCCCCGCAGAACATCACTCAAAGATCTCGCCGACCATCTGGGCGTGAGCATAGCTACCGTATCAAGAGCTTTGCGAAACAGCCATGAGGTGGGAGAGGAGATGACACGAAAAGTGAAAGAGCTTGCCAAGCAGTTGAACTACCGTCCCAATCCCTTTGCGCAAAGCCTTCGCAAGGAAGCGCCAAGGGTCATTGGAGTTATCGTTCCCAACTTGGTAACCCATTACTATGCAGCTGTGCTTGATGGTATAGAAGATTATGCCTCCAAACAAGGCTACTCTGTTATCAGTGCCAACAGTCATGAGGACCATACATGCGAAGAGCGTGCCCTCGACAACTTCCTTAATATGCATGTGGAAGGCATCATCGCCTGTCTGGCACAGGATACTGTGGATTATTCCCATTTCGAACAACTCCATGACATGGGCATTCCGCTCGTATTCTTTGCCCGATGCTGTCTCGAAGACAAGTTCTCGCAGGTGGTGGCTAATGGAGATGTTGCAGCACAGGAAGCCACTCAGCACATGATAGAGACGGGCTCCAAGAGGATAGCCTTCATCGGAGGACCAAATAATCTGGATATGGTACGCCGACGCAAACATGGTTATCTCGAGGCTTTGCGTGAAAACCGTATCACGATAGACCGACACCTTGTGGTGTGCGACAAGATAGACTTCGAGGTGGCTCGCAATAATACCCTCCGACTGCTTGAGGGCCCCAATCCGCCAGATGCCATTCTTGCCTTTAATGACATCATCACCTATGCTGCCTTTGATGCCATCAAGGCCAAGGGACTTCGCATACCTGAAGATGTGGCCATCATCGGTTTCACCGATGGTGATGCTGCTGCCTTTGTTACTCCTCGTCTCACTGCCATTATGGACAAGGCGCACGAGCAGGGTGCAAAAGCCTGCGAACTGCTCATGAGAAATATCAATGGAGATAATAAGATATATAAGGAGGTGGTTCCGATGATTCTCAAGATACGAGAAAGTTCTGAGAAGCTTTAAATACCCCACCTGCCTGCTACCGAATAAACCTAATAACGACAACTAAAACCTGATGCTCATGACGCTAAAAACAAATACTACATTCAAGACACTACTAATTCACGTATTTTATGTCCTGGCCCTCTGTCTGTTGACTTCGACAGCAAGGGCTGCGAATGAGGATATAGAGTTCAACCGTCTCACCAACCGGGACGGACTGAGCAACAGTCATATCAATGCCATCCTCAAGGACAACAAGGGATATGTGTGGTTTGGAACACAGGCAGGACTTGCCCGCTATGACGGATTCCGTGTCAAGATGTTCCTGAATAATAATATCAGTTCAGCCTCCCTCCCCAATAACTCGGTGGATGAAATCCAGCAGGATGCCATTGGTAACTTGTGGATTCATACCGATATGGGCTACTGTATCTATCAGTATGAAAAGGAGCAGTTTGACCGTAAACCGGAGAACTGGCTTGAAAAGCGACTCGGCATCTCGGGGGGCATCGACAAGGTCTTCATCGACAAGCAAAAGAACCTATGGATAACTATCTATGGCAAGGGATGCTATTTCGTCGACGCCAAGACCTTGAAACCCTATCTCTTTCCTTACCCCAAGAAAGGTCAGTCGGCCAGTGCCAACACCCTTGAAACCGACTGGATAACCGATTTCTCCGATCACCATGGAACAGTCATCATCTCTTATGGAAACGGAACAATCAGTCGTGTAGACGGCAAGCATCATCGCATACTTTGGACTAATAATGCCCTGACTTCCTATAAAAAGAACAGGGAGGATGGTCTGTACACTTTCAGCGACAGCCACAATAACTACTGGGTGTTGATGGAGGGAAAGACCTATGTCTATTCTGTGAATCAAAAGAAGTGGATTTGCGGAGTGGGTGCGTTTCTTAAAACGCAGGGTATTTCAGGAAGCGTGCCTCCCTCGTTCCTGATACGCGACATGGCAAGCACATCCGATGGCAGACTGTGGATGGCTACCGACCATGACGGACTGGTGGTTGTAGACTATCGTCGCAAAACCTGCAGACAGTATCTCAAGGATGACTACAAGCAGAACTCGCTGCCCGACAACTCGCTGCAACGTATCTTTATCGACAAGGACGATGCCGTGTGGTTGGGTACTTATAAGAATGGTTTGGCTTATTTCTCGCCATCGTTTTCCCGATTCACCACCATTCCTTTAGGTGATGTGTGCACCATCACGCAGGATGTCAAGGGCAATTTGTGGTGTGGAACCAACGATGCAGGTATCTTGAGCTACAATCCTGTGACTGGTCAGACTGTACGTTATCCAGGAAGTACGACCGGGCTGAAGTCGGAAATCGTGGTGAGCAGCGTAACCATGAGTGATGGCACCATGTACTTCGGCACCTTCAACGGGGGTATGGTAAGATATCGTGACGGTCAGTGGAAAGCTTATCAGGTGGGCACAAGCGACCTCGTCAACAACAGTGTATGGTGCATGGAAGAAGATGCTCAGCACCGACTGATGATAGGAACCTTGGGCGGTGGCTTCCAGGTGATGGATACGAAGACCGACCGAATGACGACCTATGATGTTGGCAACAGCAAGTTGCCATCCAACTATATTGGCTCCTTCTTCAGACTGAAGGGCGATGAAGTGCTCGTAGGACATTCTCAGAATCTCACCGTCTTCAACACCCGTACTCATGCCATGCATAATATAAAAGGTACGCGCGCGAGAGCTCTCTTCCCCAGTCCTTCCACCAATTATGCCATGATGGACAGCCGTGGCATTATCTGGATGGCTTCGCCGGCAGGCATCATCATGTATGATACGGTGAATGACCAACTGTTTTCCATCAATGAGATGAATGGAACGCAGGGATCGGTGGGCTGTTCGATAGAAGAGGACAAGAACCATGCCATCTGGCTCATCTCCGAGTTTATGATTACCCGTGTCAGATTATCCAAGGGAGAACAAGGCCGTTGGAACTTGAATCTGTCCAGCTATAATTCTCTCGATGGTTTGCAGGACGGGCAGTTCAACTATCGTTCCTCTACCATTTTGGCTGATGGCTCCATTGCTGTAGGCGGACAGGATGGTGTCAATATCATTCCGGTGCAGGCAGGAAGCAAGGCAAAGAAGAGTGCAAGTGTGCTCTTCAGCGGATTGGTGCTCTTCGACCATCCGCTTATGGCGGGCGAGGAGTACGAGGGACGTGTCATCTTGGAGAAGTCGCTCGACTTCTGCCGTGAGCTCGACCTCAGCAGCAAGGACAATGCCTTTACCATTCAGTTGGCTTCCAGTGAGGTGACAGTTCCTTCCCGAAGTCGTTTCCTCTATCGTATGGCAGGTGTTTCGGACAAATGGATTCTTACACCCGAGGGACGTCCGTCGGTAACTTTTACTAATCTCTCGCCAGGCAACTATACGCTTCAGGTAAAAGTGGTCAATGCTGACGGTTCTGAGAGCGATGAGATCAGCGAGTTGAAGATACATGTGCATCCGCCGTTCTATCTTTCCAATGTTGCTATCTTCATCTATGTGTTCATTATCATGTTGCTCTTCTTCACTTATCGCAAGCGTATGATCAATAAGCAGCGTGCCAAGTATGAGCGTCAGAAAATGGAGGAGGATATCCGTAAGACAGAGGAACTGAACGAACTGAAACTCAACTTCTTCACCAATGTAAGCCATGAGCTTCGCACACCGCTTACCCTTGTCATCTCGCCGCTCAATGCGCTTATCAAGAAAGAGGGCGATGAGGGAAAACGTCATAAACTGGAACTGATTCATCGCAATGCCATGCGTCTGCTTGGTCTGGTCAATCAGATTCTCGATTTCCGCAAGATGGAACAGAAGAGAGGCAAGTTGTCGTTGGCAAAGGTGGATATCGTGTCTTTCGTACAGAATATCTGTCACACCTTCCAGCAGTTGGGCAACAACAATACTCAGTTGGAGTTCCACTCCTCTGTGCCCAAGTTGGTGATGGACTTTGATGTCGACAAGGTGGGAAAAATCATGAACAACTTGTTGAGCAATGCCTACAAGTTTACTCCCGATGGCGGACGTATATCGGTGGGGCTCACCATCCGTTCGAAGGAAGACGACAAGACGCTTGCCGAAGATATGCTGCGGTTGACAGTGGCAGATACCGGCAGAGGACTTAGCGATGCTGATAAGAAACAGGTGTTCGAGAGATTCTATCAGGTGAATGGTACCGAGATGCAGCCTTATGGTGGTAGCGGTATTGGGCTTAACCTCGTGATGCAGTTTGCCAAGTTGCATGGTGGCGAGGTGCATGTGGAGGATAATCCTGGTGGAGGTGCTGTGTTTGTGGTTGATATTCCTATCCGTCATGGAGAGGAGGCGGCTCAGGCAGAGTCTCAGGTTTCTGTCAGTGTTCAGCCCGAAGGCAACGCCCCATCTGCAGATAGCGGAAAGGCAGACACTGCAGCTGATCAGCAGCAGGACAAACCTTTGGTTATGCTGGTTGATGACAGCGACGACTTCCGTGAGTTTATGCACGAAATGCTGTCGGATACTTATCGGGTAGAAGAGGCTGTCAATGGTCAGGATGCCTGGGACAGGATGATGAAGCATACTCCTGATGTAATCCTCAGCGACGTGATGATGCCGGTGATGGATGGCAATGAACTTTGCCGTCTTGTCAAGGACGATGCACGTCTTCGTTCTGTTCCGTTCGTCATGCTGACGGCCCGACTGGCAGACGAGCATCGCAAGGAGGGCTATGAGAGTGGTGCCGATGCCTATATCACTAAGCCTTTCGATGTCGACCTGCTTAAGTTGCGCATTGCCAACTTCCTCAAGTGGACGCATTCTGCCGGCGAGGTGGCAGCCTCTGCAGACCATTCTAAGATGACTTCACAGGTAGAGGACACCATGGAGGAAGAACAGAATGAAGAGTTCAAAATGTCGGAAGTGGATAGAAAATTCATGGAGTCTGTAGACCTCTATATTCAAGACAATATGGGCGATCCTGATACTTCTGTCGAGTCAATGAGTGCCCATCTGCTTATCTCTCGTGTACAATTATATAAACGTGTGCTTGCCCTTACCGGCACCACACCTTCTGAATATATGCGTGCCAAGCGTATCAAGCGTGCTGAAGAGTTGATGCACGAGGCTGAGTATAATGTCAGCGAAATAGCATACAGAGTGGGATTCAACAATCCTCGTTATTTCTCCAAGTATTTCCAGGAAACCTATGGCATGACACCTTCTCAATACAAGAAGAAATTAGCTGAATAGATGAGGCTTGGATATAGGCCTTTTTATGTGCCAGAAGTTGTTTCTTAACTTCTGGCACATATTTTTATGGCGGTGTTTAACATTTTATACATTCATTGTAAACAAATGAGTAGTATTCATTAGCCCTAATATGATTAACTTTGCAGCAAAAATTAATCTGTTAAGAATGAGACTAACTAAATCTATTTTTATTTCAGCAGTGTTGCTTATGGGAGTCACAGTGGCTTCGGCAGCAGGATTCGTTAAGAATGGTAATTTCATTACTGTTCAGTTGAAACAGCATCAGAACTTCGGCCCCAACCAGGTTCGTCTGCAGGTGGTCAATGATAAGATTATCCGTGTGCAGGCTACAGCTGAGCAGTCGTTCCGCAACAAGACAAGTCTGATCGTTGTACCTCAGAAAGCTCAGTCTTCTTTCAAGGTGGAAGAGCAGGGCGACAACCTTGTTGTCACTACGTCTGCCATGCGTGCTGTGCTCAATGAGTCAACAGGACGTATCTGTTTCTATGACCTCAACGACCGTGTTTTACTCAGCGAGGTAGCTCAGGGTGGAAAGACCTTCAAGCCTTTTACGGTGCCTGATCGTGAGATCGGTGTAGACCTGGCAAAGGTGCCTGAGGCGCAGAAGCATGGATGGTCTTGGCGTGCTCTCTTCGACAGTCCTGACAATGAGGCTTTCTATGGACTCGGTCAGCATCAGAGCGAGGAACTCAACATGAAGGGAAAGAACGAAGACCTCTTCCAGTATAACACGAAGGTGAGTGTGCCCTTTGTTGTATCCAGCAAGAACTATGGTATTCTCTGGGATTCTTATTCTTATTGTCGTTGGGGCAATCCGGATGATTATCTGCAGTTGAACCGTGCCTTCCGCCTTTTCGACAAGGACGACAAGGAAGGTCAGCTCACAGGTACTTATGTCGATAAGAATGGCAAGAAGATTGTACGTGGCGAAGACAGCATCTATTTCGTGTATGCCATGCCCGAAGCTTCCGAGTTGTGCAACAAGACCGACAAGGGTGGTATTCAGAATCTGCCTAAGGGTTTTGCACTCAATGGCTCTAAGGTTGTCTATGAGGGATATGTGGAAGCTCCAGAGAACAGCTTCTATCAGTTTATCCTTTATTATGCAGGTTATATGAAGATATATATCGACGATAAGTTGGTGGTTCCTGAGCGCTGGCGTACAGCATGGAATCCTAACTCCTTCAAGTTTGAGACTCCTATTGCCAAGGGTGTCAAGACTCCTATCCGCATCGAATGGCAGCCTGATGGCGACGTGTCTTATTGTGGATTGCGTGTGGCAGCTCCTCGTTCAGAGACAGAAAAGAATCAGTTGAGCATCTGGAGCGAGATGGCTCCCGATATGGACTATTATTTCGTGGCAGGTAAGAACCTCGACGAAGTGATCAGCGGTTATCGTACTCTTACAGGCAAGGCTCCTGTTTATCCCAAGTGGGTGCTGGGCTTCTGGCAGAGTCGTGAGCGCTATCAGAGCAGCGAGGATATTGAGAGTACCTTGAAGAAGTTTCGTGATCTGCATATCCCTGTCGACAATATCGTGCAGGACTGGAACTACTGGAAACTCGACTCATGGGGAAGCCACGAGTTTGAGAGTTCTCGTTACCCCAATCCACAGGCCATGCTCGACAGCGTACATGCTATGAACGGAAGATTCATGATTTCTGTATGGCCTAAGTTCTATGACACAGTAAAGAACTATAAGGAACTCGACAGCAAGGGATGGATGTATCATCAGGCCATTCAGGATGACATTCACGACTGGCTCGGATTCCGTGGCTCTTTCTATGATGCATACGATGCCGGAGCCCGCAAGATGTTCTGGCGACAGATGGATGAGAATCTCTATACTAAGTATAAGTTTGGTGTGGATGCCTGGTGGATGGATGCCTCAGAGCCTAATGTGCGCGACTGCACACCTATGTGGTATCGCAAGGCCCTCTCTGGTCCTACAGCTCTCGGAACCTCTACCGAATATTTCAACGCTTACAGCATCGTCAATGCTGACGCCATCTATAATGGACAGCGCAGTGTGAACCCTAATCAGCGTGTCTTCCTGCTTACCCGTTCGGGTTTTGCTGGCGAGCAGCGTTACAGTACAGCCACTTGGTCGGGCGATATTGCTACCCGTTGGGAGGATATGCGTGCCCAGATGACTGCTGGCTTGAACTACTCTATGGCAGGTCTTCCTTTCTGGGGAATGGATCAGGGCGGTTTCTGTGTAGAGAACCGTTATGTAGCAGCACAGCAGGAGTTTGACAAGACTGGTAAGGAGAATGCCGACCTGACAGAATGGCGTGAGCTGCAGGCTCGCTGGAACCAGTTCGGTTGCTTCGTTCCTCTCTATCGTGCCCATGGTCAGTGGCCAACTCGTGAGGTCTGGAATATCGCTCCTGCCGACCATCCTGCTTACAAGACCATCGTTGCTTACGACAAACTGCGTTATCGCCTGATGCCTTATCTCTACAGCATGGCTGGTATGGTTCATCTCAAGGACTACACCATGATGCGTGGACTGGTGATGGACTTCAATGGTGATGACAATGTACTCGATATCAAAGACCAGTGGATGTTTGGTCCAGCCCTCATGGCTTGTCCTATAGGTGAATATCAGAAGTACTCTCGCAATGTGTACCTGCCTAAGCAGAAGGGATGGTACGATTTCTATACCGGCAAGCACTATGCTGGCGGACAGACTATCGTAGCCGATGCGCCTTATGAGAAGATACCTGTCTTCCTGCCAGAGGGAGCCATCCTCCCTGTTGGTCCTGAAATGGAGTGGTGCGACCAGAAGAAGGCTGAACTGATCGACCTCTATGTTTATGCTGGCAAGGATGGCGAGTTCACCATCTACGAGGATGAAGGTACCAACTATAACTACGAGAAGGGTAAGTTTGCTACCATCGACATCAAGTACAATGATGCTCAGAAGACCCTTACTTTCGGAGCACGCAAGGGTAGCTTTGATGGTATGTTGCTGAAACGCCGTTTCAATGTAGTACTTGTCGGAACTACCCGCGAACAGGGCGTCAGCCTCGCCAAGGCTCCTAAGGGCAAGATGGTGAAGTATGCAGGCAAGTCTGTTACTGTAAAATTGAAGTAATATGAAGAAGATATTTGCTTTAGCAATTCTACTATTGGGCGCTCAGTCTTTGAGCGCCCGTGATTGCCAGTCTTTTGATAAAGACTGGCTTTTCATTTTAGCCGATAGTGCCGGTATGCAGAGATCAGAATATGCTGATGGGCATTGGAGAAGTTTGAATCTCCCTCACGATTGGGCGATAGAGGGTGATTTCGCCCCGTCGAATCCCTCAGGAGCCAGCGGTGGTGCTCTTCCCGGTGGCATCGGTTGGTATCGTAAGCATTTTTCCGTGAATCCGAAAGAGAAGTACGACCGCTTTACCATCACCTTCGATGGCGTGTATATGAACTCTTCGGTCTATATCAACGGTCACAAACTCGGTACGCGTCCTTATGGATATAGTACCTTTGAGTATGATCTTACACCTTATATTAATAGGAAGGGTGATAATGTCATCGCCGTGAAGGTGGATAATAGCGACCAGCCCAACAGCCGCTGGTATTCGGGTTGTGGTATCTATCGCCACGTATGGCTCACCAAGGCCCAGAAGATGGCATACATTCCGCAGTGGGGACAGTATGTATCTACTACGCCGCAGGGTGATGTCAAGGTGAAGGTCGATTATCTTGCTCATGGCAGCAAGATGAAACTTTCCATCCGTAATACTGTCTATGATGCGGATGGAAAGGTGGTGGCAAAGAGCCTGGGCAACAAGGTACAGCAGCTTAAGGTGAAGAATCCGCAACTTTGGGACATCGCAAAAGGCTATCTCTATACCGTGAAGAGTGAACTGGTGGTGAACGGAAAGGTGATGGATACCGCAACCACCACCACTGGTTTCAGGGAAGTGAAGTTTGATGCCCAGAAGGGTTTCTTCCTTAATGGCAGAAACATCAAGATCAATGGTGTCTGCGAGCACCATGACTTCGGCTGTCTGGGTGCGGCGGTGAATGAAGATGCGATGCATCGCAAACTCACCATCCTTCGTGATATGGGTGTGAATGCCATCCGAAGCAGTCATAATCCTCCTGCTCCCGAACTGCTGAATATGTGCGATTCGATGGGAATTCTCGTGATGGACGAGAGTTTTGATATGTGGCGCCGCAAGAAATCGAATGGCGACTATGCTCGCTTCTTCGATGAATGGCACAAGCGCGATCTCTCTGATCTGATAAAACGCGACAGAAACCATCCGAGTATCATCATGTGGAGTATAGGCAACGAGGTGCTCGAGCAATGGTCGGATGCTGCAGCAGATACACTTTCACTGGAGCAGGCCAACCTGATACTGAATGCTGGTCACGATGCCTCAACTTTGGCACATAGCGATGAACTGAGTGTGAACTCGCTCCTAACGCAGCATCTTGCCGAATTGGTAAAGGAGAACGACCCTTGGGGCACGCGCCCCATCACGGCAGGATGCAATGAGCCAGACCCAAAGAACCATCTCTTCAAGAGCGGAGCCATCGATGTGATCGGTTTCAACTACCATCATCAGTGGGTCAAGGATGTGCCTCAGAACTTCCCTGGCAAACCTTTCATCTTCTCGGAAAGTGTTTCTGCCCTGCAGACCCGCGGCTATTACAAGATGCCAAGCGACAGTATCATCGTTGCTCCTAAGGAGTGGTGGTTGCCTTACACTGATCCGTCGTTCATGTGTTCGGCTTACGACAATATGCATGCTTCCTGGAGCAGTACGCACGAGGAGACATGGGATGTGGTCAAGCACAACGACTTTGTGGGTGGACAGTTTATATGGACAGGCTTCGACTATATCGGTGAGCCTACTCCTTATGCTTATCCTGCACGCAGCAGTTACTTTGGTGTGATAGACCTTGCGGGTTTACCCAAGGACAGCTATTATATGTACCAGAGCGAGTGGACCGATAAGGAGGTGTTGCATCTCTTCCCTCATTGGAACTGGATTCCTGGGCAGACCATTGATATGTGGTGCTACTACAATCATGCTGACGAGGTGGAGCTGTTTGTCAATGGCGAGAGTCAGGGCATCCGTCGCAAGAAGGTATATGGAGCTGCCCATGAGGGAGCCGCCTGGCAGCATTCTACCGAGTATCATGTGATGTGGCGTGTTGCTTTCGAACCAGGAGAAGTGAAGGTGGTGGCACGTAAGGACGGCAAGCAGGTAGGCGAGCAGACTATCCGTACGGCTGGTGCACCTCATCATATCGTATTGAAGAAAACTTATCAGGGTACCTTGGCTTTCGGTACTTCCGATCCTACTACCTTTGTCGAGGTGCAGGTGGTAGACAAGGATGGTAACCTCTGTCCTAATGCCGACAACCAGATATTCTTCTCTTCAGATGCAAAGATTTTGGGCACCGATAATGGCTGCCAGACATCGTTGGAACGTTTTACCGACCCTCATCGCAAGGCCTTCTTTGGCAAGTGTGTCGTTGTCTTGAAGGGAAAGGGTACTCTGACAGCCAAGGCGGTTGATCTGCAACAGGCGCAAATCCAGCTATAGCAAATCCTGCTTTAGCAGATTAAGCTATCTATGATGAAGGAATTGTGATTCATGTAAACATAAAAACTCGCAAGATTCAGTAGAGTCTTGCGAGTTTTTTTGAGGTATGATTGCGTTCTTACGCTCTCGGGTATTGTAATTTCTTATAGAACTTCCGTACATGAGAATGTTCAGTTTGTAAGAAGGATACTCACGTATGCAGATTGGTATTTCTTTTACCAGTTGTCCGAATTGAATGGGTCTTCTTCTGGCTTGAATTGTCCCTTGTCCCAGATGATTTCTCCCCAGTTGTATTCTGGCACTTCTGTGTCGTCTTGCTTTTGTGGGTATACCACCCATTTAGGAGGAGAGCCTGCGCAGATACTGCAAGTCTCAGCCATGATGGTTGTGGTCATAGGACACATATATCTTTTTTTCATCGTCTGTCGATTTTGAGTGTTTAACTAATTGTTTTGTTAGTCCTGGCTTTGTTGCTCAAGACTTGTAGCTCCCGATTATCTCTTGATAACTTTCTTGCCGTTCAGAATGTAGATTCCACTTGGAAGTCCGTCCAAGGAACTGCTGTTGCTGATGAGTTGACCGTTCAGGCTATAGATGCCATGGGCGAATCTGTCAATTCTGCTTTCTTCTTCGCCATAGATGATGGGGCTGATGCCAGTGGTCTTGTCCAAGGATACACCATCAAGGAAAACGTTGGCAGATTTGCCATCAGAGGCGGACTTAGGTGCGAACCATACGCTGAAGCCTCGCAAGCCTCTTGCTCTTGTAGCAGAAGAATACATCTTACCATTGGAGAAGAAGTAACAGCCCTTTAGGTCGCTGCGACCCGCTATGATCTTTGACTTGTTCTCGATGGTCCATTTGCCGTAATCAACATCGCCCTCTGTTGTATTCTGTGTGCCTTCTCCGAAGGTTCTGGCAAATGTTCCGAAGGCTGTCATGCCGTTGCCTGTGACGAATGAAGTGCCTGGACCGTCAACGCCAAAACTGCTGTTGGTTGTCCAGTTCGTTGTATTCATATTGGTGAGGTCGTTCTTGTTCTCTTCGTCAACAGCGAATGTGACATTGGGAATGTCGATATGGTTCTTGCCGATAATCACCGATACCTTCTCTGCCTCGCCGTTGCCTATCTTACTCAGCTTTGCCGTGTAGGCTGGAGTCTGTTCCTGTTCGGCATACTTGGTAGGGAAAATGATGTATGGTACGTAGGCTTTCATTGCTATCTCGTCGTTTCCAACCGTGCTCATGTTTATGCTGACAAACTGTATCTCATTGCTGGTCAGCTTGTCGAGCTTTGCCAGTTTCACGTTAGGACCGAATGCCTGCGTAAGTTGCTCCCTGGTGAGGCTTACGGGCAAGACGAAGCCGTTCCACTTTTCCTTGTCGAAGGTCTTGTTGAGGTGTAGTGTCACACTCTTGTAGGTGTTGGAGCAATCCTTCAGATAATTCAGGTTGTCTCTGTCCTGATCGAGAACCAAGTCGCCATCAGTTGTCTTGCTTGTATAGAGGAGTCGGAAATCATCGAATACCGTCCACTCTCCTTCCACAGGCTCTGTGTCACCCTGCGTTCCGATTTCGATACCGAACCGGATCGTTCCACCTTTTTCCGGCACCTGTACCAGCACACTGTTGAAATATTTGTGACTGCCGTAGAATTCCTTGGCAGCATAGTCCATATTCTGTTCTTTGATATGTAGCGCTGCCTTTTCCTGTTCAGACATATAATCAGTCTGTCCCAGAATGGTGGCATGCATCGTCACGGTGTCCGCAGTGTTGTCGTCCTTCACCAAGCAGGCATAGAGCTTTGCCTTAGTGGTAGTGGAGAATCCCTTGCACTCGATGACGTATGTACCGCCATGACTCACAGTGACATCCTGGTAGATAGTGCCTCGGAAATTCTTGGCATCAGCGCAATAATACTTACCGCAATGACGCTCGTAATCCGTGTTTCCCTTGTTTCCCTTGAACGTGATAGCATCGCTGCCATCGGGGAAAGTATAGCTGAAGTTGCTTGTGAAATCATTGGTATATGAATCGCTAATCTCAATATTGCTGCCGGCAGTTGTTACATCGCTGTTAACGTAAGGTTTGTAATAATGCTCCAAACCCAATCTGATTTGGCCACTTCCTCCATATTGATAAGCCTTCCATTTGCTCATAGCCGCATTCTCACGAGAGAAGTCTGGGCATTGCAGACGGAAGGTCAGGTCGATGGACGAGGTGATGTTGTTGGTGTTCTTGACCTGGAGATCTAATATCTGCTGGTATGACAGAAATCTCCATTCGTCGTTGCCGTTTGCTATCTCTGTGCTTTTTTCTTCCACGGCACCGCAGTTTTTGTCCACGTCGCCTTGTGTCTCGGCTGCGATGAGGTAATACTTGGTCGTACCAAAACTGGGAGAATCATACGGATCCAATGAGGTGTTGCGGTATGTGTATAGCTTGTAGGTGTTGGGCTTGGTCTTGTCTGTAACAGGCTCCAGTTGCCAGCCTCTCTTGACAATCTTTTCCGAGTAAATATATGCTCTGTCTATATACACACCTTTGTCTTCAGGTTCACTTCCCCCTGTCTCGTATTCCATATAATTCCCTTCTCCATCCTCGTCCTTCGAGTCAAACTTCTGAGCAAGGTGAATCCACTTGTCTTTGTCGATATGTATCCATAGCGGCATTCCGTATTCTTTCAAGGAGACATGAGTTCCCCAATAGCCTCCTGCATTGAGCAGCAGACCCGTCTTGACATTGTAGAGGAAGAAGATCTGTTTTGGGTTATCAGGAAAAGTGTTGCCGCTGCTTACAGCAGCTCTTACCTGATCCTCGCTGAAACCTGTCAGCGATTCGATGCCCGTGATGGGGGTTCCATTCGTATTGTTATCCTGGGCTTGTACTTGGAGACTTCCTCCAATGGCGAATAGAAGCATGACAAGGAGAGCAATGAATGTGGTGAATCTCTTTTGTGCTGCTTCGTTGTGCAGTTGTTGTAGTTTTTTTCTCATTTCATTTCAATTTAGAAAAGTCTTTGTATAAGTTTTGCTCATACTATTTTCGACGCTCAGTTCTTGGTAATGAATAGTTGGAGCGCCAGTTTTTAAACTTTGCAAAGGTAGTGGAAATTTTTAGTGAATACTTTTAATATTGGAAAGATTTTCCTTTTTACAATTTCAAAAATGGAAAAAAATGACGCAAAAGTGTAAAAAGAGTGAAAAATGTCGCTTTTTGTATTAATTCGGGGGGTAATAATTATTTTTCGTACTTTTGTATCCCGTAATAAGAATTGTATATGATAGAGTTGTTAGAGCATTATTTCAATGTGTTGATTCAATGTGTTGGAGCCATTTATTTTGGCCTCGGCATTGTCCTGTTGTTCGGAAAAGTGCCTCTTGCTGCCGAATATCTTCCTTATCGCAAGGCGAAGAGATGTTTGGCAACTACATATTTTATCATGGGATTGAACCTTGTCGTCGACTTAGCTCTTTCCAGCTCTGCCGATTGGAAAGAGCTCAATCCATATATCAAGTGCGCTGATTTTATCTTCTTCTGTCTGGAAGCCATCTTCTTCTTTTCTACTTTCTTCTATTTGTTGGACGAGAAGTATATGTCGTGGCGAAACTTCAGTAAGGACTGGATTGTCTTCCTGACATCTGTTGCCCTGATGATAACTTCCACCATAGGAGTCTTTGGCAAAGCGGGTGCTTGGGTCTCGTGGTTCCCCTTCTTCATATTCTTTGTGCAATACGTGTTGCTCTTGAGACGTTTCTATATCCTATATAATGAGAAGAGGAGTAAACTGGACAATTACTTTGCGGAGGAAATGCAGCAGTTTATGTTATGGATCAAGAAGAGTGTCATCCTCATCATCCTTACCAGTGTGCTGTGTTTCACCACGTTGCTTGAGGGCATTATCTACAATTATTTTTTCCAGGTTTATGTCGTCTCTGTCAATTTCTACATAGCCATCAGTTTCATCAACTATGCCTCCATGTATGGTAAGTTGAACAGCGCTGAGGTAACGGACAGAGAAAGGATAGAGACAGATACAGAAAAACAGAAATCCTCGAAGACAGACAACTATGAGCAGCTCTTTGGTGAGCAAGTGAAGAGATGGATTGCAGAAAAGCGGTTCCTCGCTCCTCAGTTGACGATAGATGACTTGGCGGCAGAGATGGGTACCAACAAGCTATATATGTCTCGCTATATCAACCGTAAACACGGTACCAACTTCAGTACCTGGATTACGAAGCTGCGTCTGGAAGAGGCAAAAAGCTATATGCGTGAGAATCCGAATGTCAAACAGGAAGAGGTGGCTATCTATTCCGGTTTCTCCTCGTCCTCTTATTTCTCAAGGGTGTTCTCGCGCTTTGAGAGCAAGACGCCAGCAGCCTGGCGTAAGGAACAAAATGTTTAAAACAGTATATGTTTTGTTAATCGCAGAGTCATATCCTTGTCAAGGACGGAAGTTTGATCCTATCTTTATCGTCCAGGTGATGCAAAGATAGAGGTGGAAAGAAAATAAAATGAACTTTTGTTCGTTATATCATATAACAGAACTTTCGCAAGTGGTTTAAGTACGGGCTGAAGGCTCAAAAGCTTCCAGAAGCAGCACGCCCTGAAGGGGCAGAAGCTCTTAGCCCAGGGCATCGCCCTGGGTATAAAGGCAATGAGCAATGCGCCCTGTAAGGGCAACAGCTTTATATATTGCCAGGAGTTTTAAAGCTTTTGCCCTTACAGGGCGACAGGTTACCGCCCAAAACAACCCAGGGCGATGCCCTGGGCTAAGAGCTTCTGCCCCTTCAGGGCGTGTGGGGGAAAACTTGAAAAAAACGAAGTTTCTATCATGTATGCGCGAGTGGAGTGCTACTTTCTGTATAAAGGAGGTGACGTTTTGCATTATGACAGCAGGAAGCCATGAAAAAGCACGAAGATGAAACCACGAAACAAGAAAACAAGAGCAAACTATCATGACGGAAGCTTTCGATGGTGATAAATTGTAATTAAAACACTGCCCATATATAGCAAACTGTAAGAATGAGTATATTTTTAGATTTATTTTGCATGAAAAAATACGGATAAGAAAACAAAATGTCGTATCTTTGCACACGAAAAGAAACAAAAAGTTATTGAAACGGCGGATAACATAACAAAAAGTCAGACAATAACAAGAAGTAGAACAAAAGGCAAACAACAACGCAATATGAGAAGAACAGTTCATTTCACCAAGATGCAGGGAGCCGGCAACGACTACATATACGTCGACACACAGCTCTACGACATTCCCGATCCCGAGAAAGCCGCCATCGCCTGGAGTGCTTACCATACAGGAATAGGCAGCGACGGACTGGTTCTCATAGGCAAGCCCCACGACGGCAGACGTGCAGACTATTCGATGCGCATATTCAATGCCGACGGCTCCGAAGCCATGATGTGCGGCAATGCCAGTCGTTGTATCGGAAAATATCTCTACGAGAAAGGACTCACCCACAAGGACACCATTCGGTTGGAAACCCTTTCGGGTGTCAAGATACTGAAACTGCATATTCAGGATGGCAAGGAAGTAGAATCGGTGACGGTAGACATGCTGAAGCCACTACTCCAGAACCAGGAGCAGTTCGTAGGCCCTTCGGTGCTTGCCGCCGACGAGCGCATCTTCGAAGGCACCTATGTCTGCATGGGCAATCCTCACTTCGTAACCTTTGTCGATGACATCGATACCATCGACATCGCGCATTACGGCAGGTTGCTCGAATACAACGAGGCATTTCCCCAGCGCTGCAACATCGAGTTCGCGCAGCTCACCGATGCCGACACCATCCGCACCCGGGTATGGGAACGGGGCAGCGGCATCACGATGGCTTGCGGAACAGGCGCCTGCGCCACGGCTGTGGCAGCCTTCCTCACAGGACGTGCCAGCCGGAAGAGCAACATAGTGATGGATGGCGGAACACTCCAGATTGAATACAGCGAGGCCGACGGCCATGTCTACATGACAGGCCCGGCAGCCTTCGCCTTCGAGGGAGAAATTCCCCTGCCGGGGAATGAAGAGTGAAGAGTGAAGAACAAAAATTACGGCAAACTTAAATATACATAACTGAACTTTCGCATATCAGGAAGTTAAAGGAGTTAAGGGAGTTAAGGAGTTA